>Ga0123352_10001191_pt1 | contig 33945 bp, 29 predicted proteins | sample TergutLab28metaG_FD_89700 | JGI IMG/M metagenome (GOLD analysis project Ga0123352, IMG submission 89700) | Labiotermes labralis P1 segment gut microbial communities from Petit-Saut dam, French Guiana - Lab288 P1 | ecosystem: Host-associated > Arthropoda: Insects > Digestive system > Gut ...
ATAATTTTTATATTTTTTTTTTTTTTCCTCTTTTATTCTTTTTTGTGTGGGGGGGGGTTGGGTGTTTATTAATCCTCTCTTTGAAGTTGCTTATCAGAACGGGGATGTTGCAAATTGTGCAGCAAGCAGAGGTTTTCTTTTCTGTGTTCACTGTGTAAAGGTGCCTGTTAAGTTTGTTTAATATGTATCATACATAGTTCATATGTATGAGTAGATAAGTAAATCACATTTATGTTTATAAAAAATTCAAGGAAGATTAAATTTGAGATATACTGTTTTCAGAGTGTTTTGTAGTATGTTTCTCTCCTAACAACATACAGTGTGAACATAAACATATACAGAACTGTTGTTCATGTGTCTAATTTTTATGTCAAATATGTTCTGCCAATTTGTTGAACGTATATCAGCATTTATCAACGTGTGGTTTGCGACCCAAATTTGGGTCATGAAGCTATATTTCATTGGCGACGAAACAGCGTTTTGTACGATGATTTACAACAAATATGTTTATCTTAATTTTAGTAAATCATTAAAATGTCACAATTGTTACATGGGTTTATGCTTTTTTATTTTACACTAATCTATATTTCTGGCTCCTGAGGTCACAAGACAAACCAGGGTTGTGGCTTAAAGAACGGCGATAGATTGGCAATGTTTGTGACATAGGATCTTTAGGTGAACGGAACAGCAAGTTGGAAGATTTGAGAACAGGGTGATTAATGGGGCCTAAAAAATGAGGAAATGACAGTAAACTGCAGAAAATTGCATAATCAGAACTGTCATCATTTATACTCTTTCATGTTGTATTAGGCTGGTCAAATTAAGAAGAATGAGATGGCTGGTACATGTAGCATGGATGGGAAGGATGAGAGGTTCATATAATACATGTATTATTATGAAAACTTAAATTCCTAAGGGTACATGGGTGTACACAGGAGTTTATATGACAATGAATCTGAGAATGAGTAGAGTGTGATGGTATGGACTGGGTTCATCTGGCTAGGGACAGGCTGTTTTGAACACAGTAATGAACCCTGGGCTCCACAAACAGGCATACGTTTTTTGACTTCGTGACAGCTTCTTATTTAGTCTGCTTCATGAATTTAGTATTCTTTAAATAGTATTATAAAGTAATAGTATTGGTTTATTGACCTATTTATGTTTTATGTAATGGCACTGTCAGTGTTGCACAACATTTGTAGTGTCAGAGATTATTGATGCCCTCAGTAGCTATTTCTTGGAGGTTAACTGGAAGATATGTAATAGGGAGACCAAAAGTTCTGTGGGTAGAAATAATTAAATGCGTGGATTGCAGTATGTCTTTTATTCAGAAGCAGGAAACTGGGGTGGTTTATGTGGAGGCCTTACTTTATCTGACCCATATTGTTGGCCATTTCCTGTTGGATGTCTTTATCAGAGGGAACCTCTAACTTAATCCCAGTCTGTCAAAGAGGTTATTATGTCAATAGTTTCGAAGTCTGCCAGTCTTTAATCACAGTGGGAATAGCACTGGAACATTGTGTGCTTCTGTATGATACATACTAAATACCGATCCTACAGGAAGTGTCATAAATTCAGACAAGTTCTGTGATGCACATATTCCAAACAAATGATTTTACAATATATGCCAATGTTGTGAACAACAGGTTCAATACTACGCGGGAAGAGAACATGTTAACTGGGGAAACACAAGCTAAAATTTGTGTGGCATTGAAGGCATCCCAAAAAAATCATTGGCTTGAGTTTTATGGCAAACATGGATGTCTGCATCATCAGCATGAATTTCAATAAAACTGCTGTATTTACATCCATGTGAGAACTGTGGTTTGCAAACTGGGTGGCACAGATCATGAAGCAAGAGTTAATTTTTGTTTTGGTAATTTTGTGCAATGTTTGATGGGGAAACTGGCCCCACACTTGTTCTGTTTAGTGAAGTTGGTTTCATATCAGTGGATACGTGAACTGTCAGAGTCATAGTTATTTTACTGCATAACATTCCACTCTAATCCACAGAGTAGCATTCTTTGATTAAAAGGTTGACATGGTGTGGTATGAGTGCACCTAGGATTAATGGACCACCTTTTCTTAGACAGAAATACATATATAGCAATATATTTTGCACATTCTGACACCATTTTTTAACACCTATCCAATTCTGAGAGAACCTGCCTGTTGCTTGTCCAGCAAGGCAGTGCGAGATTTCAAACAGCAAACATTATATGCATTGTGTGGAGGGGTGATTTTGGTGACCATACTAAGCAGGGGGTGTGGCTTTCATGTTTGCCAGATCTGAACCAGTGCAGTTTTTTACTTGTGGGGCGTGTTAGAGGATATAAAGTGCACAGCGATAACTATCCCTTGCACTTAAGATGTGGTCTTCAGTTTCATCAACAGAACTAGTGATGTGCCATGAACAGCACGGCTGTAAGTTTTTAGGCTTTCACAGTGATGCAGTTAAGGATTTGGTTTTTCTGGGATGTGGTGCCACATCACTGGGTGATAAGCACCCAACATTTCAGGACAGCATGGTGATTTCATCTTTAAGGATCCAAAAATGTTACATCTTGAATGTGTCCACCCTTGAAGATGAAAGCACCATTGGACACCCATCACCCCATTGTTGCAGCACCACATGCCGATAGAGTGGAGACCTTAGCAGTGTATTGGTTATGCGTGATGCATGTCTGCGAGGCAAAGGAAATAATTTCCAGCACCTTCTTTAAATATACAGAATACAGTAGAAGCATAATATTAACTGCAGTACATTTAAATAGAACTCACAGAAAACTAGAATAGAGTTTAGCACTGTCCTTTCTGATGTCATACAAAACAGTCTGTGAAGTAACCAATGGCGTGGGCCTGATAAACCAAGGACTGTAGTCGTGGGGTATGAGAATGTAGGCGAAGCTCGCAAAGAAATGTGTTATACAACCAGTATGAAGATTGATAACAAGTTTTTGTTTGTACTTGACTGTTAAAGAACTTGTTAATTGAACTGCCAATGAAAAGTATTTTTTAAGTTCCATTTCCTACTTCATGAAGTTTTGGGAGTGGGGGTTGGAGTGGGGGGGTAGAAAAGAAAAGAACTTTTTTAATTATTTTACAAAGTTGTTGAGGTTTTTGTGACAATCATTGATGAAAGATATATATATATGTATAAATAAATAAATATATATATATTCTTTCAAGTTGTTTTTTATGAAGGTAAGCGAAGCATTCCTTTAAAATATAGAGTTTGTTAGGAAAGGAAGCTGAAGTTAATTATAAGTTGAATCAGATGCTGAAAGTTCACATAACAAATTTTTGGATTGGTTTTATACAGTTCTTTAATTTGAAATGGAAAGATATAATCTCCCATATTCATTCAAGTGAAAAATTATTTTATTCTCATTGAATATATTGTTAGGGTTGGATATGAGGGACCAAAAAATAAAATGTAGGGTATATTTAAGCAATTTGTATTCCTTGCATAATTTAATGTATAATAACTAACACAAAGTGACATGCTCCAAGTTAATAATCCTGTTTTTACTGCTGTTGAATATGAATCTGTTTTTCTTGCACATTTTGTTTTCAAATTTTACATCAGAGCTGACCAACATGTGGCCATCACTCACCTGAATAGTTTCAGTAATGCAATTTAACAAACATAATAGGTCTACAGAAAATAGTATGGCAACTTTATTAGGAGAGAAAATGTTCACAAATTGTAGCTTATCACGTATGAGGCGGTATACAATAAAACAATCACTCTGTGTTTTACTGAGTTTAGTAATTCCTACTACATTGTCATTCAACCGTTCCTTTATCGTAACTTACTGCTTATAAATAACGGACTTCTACGTAATTTAATCCTCTCCCCACTCACTTTTCGATATACGAGAGAGTGCTGATAAGTCTTAGCCGGACCAGGAAGGAAACAAGCTACAGCGACCAAACTGGAATTTATTCAACATACACCCCACGAAGCTCAATACACTTCTCAGCCCGTTGCTCTAACTTTTGCAAGCCACTCAAAAAAAAAATCAGAAGGTTGTCCGTCGAACCAGGTCTCCGCGGCAGCAATGACCTCCGCGTCGGACGAAAAATGGCGACCTTTCAATTGTTTTTTCAGTCCAGGGAACAGGTGGTAGTCCGACGGGGCCAGATTCGGAGAACAGGGTGAGTGATCAAGACATTGGAATCCCAGGTAGGCCAGTTTCTTTTGGGTTGCAAGTACCCGGTGAGCCGGGGCATTGCTGTGTAAGAACAAGACCCCTTTGGTGACCTTCCCGCGGCGTTTTTCCTTCAAAATGTCCTTCAGTTGCACTAGCAGATGTGAGTAATACTCCGCATTGATAGTTTGGCCCTTTGAAAGATAATCAATTAGGAAGTTGCCGTCTTGATCCCAAAAAATCGGGGCGAGGGCTTTCCCAGCGGATTTTTGCACTCGAAATTTTTTTGGGGTGGGGTGATCCGCTATGTTGCCACTCCATTGCTTGTTGCTTTGTCTCCGGGTCATAGTGATATAACCAGGTTTCGTCCATGGTCACCAATCGCGACAGGAAATCATTTGGTCGCGCCGAAAAAATTCGAAAAGTTGCTCAGACGACTGGTACCGTTGACGTTTTTGATCAGCGCTCGGGCATTTCGGGACCCACTTCGCGGAGAGCTTCCGCATGTCAAAATCTTCATGAATGATGGACCCAACCCGCTCACGTGAGATGCCCAGTTGCTCAGCTATTGATTGAACCGAAATCCGGCGGTCTTCCAAGATTAGCTTGTGAATTTGATCAATAAACTCCGGGATGGTCACTGTTTTGGGTCGTCCAGAACGAGGCGCATCACAGGTGGAAAAATCACCACGTTTAAACTGGGCCACCCAGTTTTTGACGATTGCATACGATGGTGCATGTTCCCCTAATGCTTCTTTCAGAATGGCATGAATATCTTTCGTCGCCTTGCTTGCAGGGAAGAAAAAATTTGATGACACCAAGCGTCTCCATGTTGTTTAAATCGCGCGCGTTGCCTGACATGCTTCCATTCAGCCTCTGTAACAAGAGAAGACTTACAATTCGGCACATGAACAAACCCATCTTTCCAACGACACTATCGATTCCGTCCTACGACATCGGAAGTAGGTAGGGCTGAGGACTTATCATCACCTCCTCATATGTATGCACAAGTGCGGTCGTCACGAGCCCTAACGAATTGTGTGGCCCTTCTGTGGGTTGAAGTTGATCAGCCTTGTTTTATATAGTATTAATCTGAAGCACTTTGGTTTGTGTATGGAGAATGTTAATTATCCCACTTAAGCTTCTAAATTACAGATTTAATAGGCATGGGTACAGGATCAGGTAGCACATGATTTCAGTGTATGAATGACAAGCAAAATGACCGGAAAACTGCCAGATTAGGGAATTTTTAGCAGGTACAAGGCAGTTGTCAAAGATTTGCCATTTCCTTAGCGGTGTTGCTGAAGATCCAAGTCTTCGGGGATGTTACGCTATGTCGTTGGTGTATAGTTGGCTGACATCTCAGAGGGTTGCGTACGACTGTTTGACCATCAAGATAAAGACAATTTATTTACCCATCGACACAGTGTAACATCCCAGAAGATTTGAATATTCCGTTGTTTAGTTAAGTAAGTACACTACAGACGGGAATGTTTTCCTTAAACGCTCAGTATGTCAAAGTTGCTTGAAATTAAACTAGATCGTAGGTGGCCAGACCTGGGCTCAGACAGAAGACAGAAAAACTTTCGCGATTTACCAAGGTCAGCTGGGCAGAGTAATGTAAAGTGACATAATGACATCCAACATATAAAAGTGCTAATGTTTCATTTATTAACAAGACAGGCAATGTACCTATAACGTAACATCGAGGCGCGTTCGTGCAACCATTGTTGCAGGTGAAAAGTAGTGATTATTACATATTCTAACCGTGTGTTTGTAGCCATAGGCATTCAGTGTGCAATGCGAATGCGTCATATTGTCATTAGTGGCCTGTCCAGCTCAAAAATACTTTTCCACGTTATTTCATAAACGGCACGATTTTCGGGAGGAGTTTTTGAATATACAATGCGTGTTTTGATTTTCTCTACAACGTTTGTGTGGAACATTACTCATTCTAAGCAGAACTGATTGAGGAATGACCATAAATGTTTGTTGGTCCTTATGTAAAGTACTCGCTGTTCGTGTCAGATTTTAATGAAACTTGAATTTGCTCGATAGGTTTTCGAAAAATACTCAGATACAACATTTCATGAAAATCAGTTAGGTGGGAGCCGAGTTCAGTATGGACACACAGATATGACAAAGCTAGGAGTCGCTTTTCGCAATTTTGCGAACGTGCCTAACATCTTTTCAAACTAAAACAATTTACCATAACAAATTTTTTTTTTCATTTACTTGTCTATGGCGAAGTTGAGGCATTGCAGTGCATATCTGGGGATAACTTACACAAAGAGGGTTAAAGAATTACTTTGGCGCAAGCGAGGGCAGTATTTTAAATGTTCGTCGGTCAGACTGCTTCGGTATCTTGATTTATCTTGATCTGGGAGAGTGCTTCTTCGCATAGGTAGGTTGATCCAGAAAGTGTTGTCAAACGACGAGCTATTGATTTTACTGATGCAGCAGATAAATTTTGATAGAGACCAAAAAGCAGCCGCCATCGACTGTTCGGGCACGTCTGTTCTAGATCTTAAGAATATTTGTAATGTTTATCATGCGCCGTTCGCTTTTGTAGAGTGAGCATTTTTAGCAAAATTTCATTTGGTACAAATTTAGTAATCTGTAGGTTTTGTAGTAGATTTCTTAGCAGGTTGTGGTTCCAGAAACAAATTTGCTAATTAACTTGTAATATTAGACGAGAATGCCACATTTCTTAAAATTGTGGCTCGTCGTTTTAACCGTACGGTTACGTTTGTAGACAGTCTGAGGTGACATAACGACTGTGTTTATTTTTATTCGCATTTTACAAAGATTGTTCTTACAAGTGAGCATTCTGTCTTTTAAGTTTCCTCTCCTTGTAATTGCAATCTTGGTTGGCCAACCTTTTTTTGTAATTGCTTGGCTTAATCACTGTTATGTTAGTTAACACAGCTTCCCGCGTCGTATTTTATTTATTCCACGGTTTCTGGTATGGCAAGTAAAGACCTGACATGACATTTTGGAATGTCAGAGGAAGTGGCCAGATTCATTCAGTGTATTTCGTGGTGCAGTCCAGTCGAATAGCATTCGCTTCACAAGAATTTGATTCGTTCTTACGTACTTTGTTGAGCCAAAAATATTCCCATGCCTGTTGGAAGACCTTCACGATAACGGAATCCTAAAGAAAATTCATCACACGATTTTGCATTGTTTTCGTATAATGAAAATGGGCGTTTGCAAGTACGCACTTCCGCTAGTGAAATCTTGTCCCTATCGTGTATTTGATCCGAATGGATTTTCGCGGTTGACCAGTCTGGTATGCATATGCGCGGGTAGTTCCTGAAAATAGACATGATCGCATTCATATCTTTCTGAGTTTATCAGTCATAATTGTTCGGCCATTTCTCATTGACGAATGTAGCTGACACACAGGGCATTGGTTTCGTATGTTCTTCCAAGATTGCGGTCGCTCTAATATTGTCTTGTATAGGGACTTTACTTTATGTGACGACCGTCGTTATCCACTTACGTTCGGCTCGTGTACAGAAATTCGACATGCAGTGAGCAACGTGTCTGTTGAATGTGGCGCGTGTCTACGATCCGAAGGAGAGCATTTACGGCACCACGCGACCAAAAACCTAATATCTGTAGCACATTGAACTAAATCGCATTGACCCCGACTGACGGAAAATGGAATAGCGGCGAGTGCTACCCTGCCTGCTGTCACGCGAAACGGTCTGAGTGAAGTAGTAAAGCGAATTGTCGGGTAAAATAATGTCCCTATGGAATAAACTAATTACATGACAACCGTATACCCGACATTGATGGCTTGGTGCTGTGGGAAACGAAGTATTTTTACTGTTGGTTTTAGTACACCTCCTTGCAAAACCCCGTAGCTGTGAATAAAGGCGCACAGTCGGTTATCTGACTTGTGTGTTCATGAACATAGGTTTGGTAGTTTTTGTCCACCGAAAATATTATTTCCCAACATATACATGCTTAACCCACTGAAGATTGAATTTAACCTGAATTTTATGCAAATATTCAGTTCGTACTGCGCAGCAAACACTCCGCCCCTGTTTATAAAAACCAGTTGGCCAATCCTGTGCAAGGAAATAACCTCACTTTGTTGTGGGGATCACCCGAAGCACATTAATGCGTTGCGTGAGTAGGGATTTTGAGTGTGAAAACTGCTGGTATGTATTAGGCTTTAAAGGGTTCACATATCTTCTTATAGTTTACAGTTAAAACACTTTTGTTAAAAACGTGTCCTGTTGTAATCTGTGCCTCAGCGACCTCTTATATGGGGTTTCGTATTAGAGTTCTAACTAGATTATTCTTAGGCTAAGCATTTTGAGGGCGTAATAAGAACGCAAGTCTCTAATTAATATTATGCCTTGATTGCTATATTTGTTAAAGTTGCAGTACCATTTCTGTATACCTAAGTCACTATGGATTTACTTAATGTTTTATCACCTGCACTGGTTATGTAGCGTCTCTTGACAGCGTGGCTGTGAAATGTGAATATGTCAGGACGTGAGGTTCGTGGCCTGCGTAAGACACTGTTACGTTTGCTTTACGGGACAAGCAAAGTATGAAGAACGGCGGTCGAAATTACCTGTCTCTGAGTAAGATTCTAGATGCGAACCGGGAATGCCTTTAGTAGATATTAATACAGCGTGTTGGTCTTCAGGGTTAGATTCGCATTAATCCTGCATGTAAGACTGCCAGCACAACTTTGTTTTAATTGAATGTTTAGTTGTAACAGACGAAATACAGAATTATAGTCTTACGGAACGTTGCGCTGGGTAGTGGGGTTAATAGAGCCCGATGTTTCGACTAAAGTAGTACCTTCACCTTGAAGCGTAGGACCTTTCAACCCTTCAAGACAAAGGCAGTACGTTCCTCCGTCGAAACGTCGGGATCTGTTAACCCCTGTTACACGGTACATACAAGAAGACAAAGAATCCTCGACATCGCGTTGTGGAAATCCCAAAATCTCGCAATGAAATACGGGGAAATTTTGTAACAGTACATGAATTTTGAACTTCGACCTAGCACTGTAAATCATTTGTTCGTGTGAGCTTAATTCCGTGTCTCACAGCACGGTGGGTGCAGATTGTAAAATTTTGTGCCGGTTAATGCCCTTACCGAAGATTCAAGTCTGTTGAGATGTTAACGCCTTGTCGAATGGTAAATAATTAGTGACGTTTATAACGAGCGTATTGCCTCCGTCTTCGGTATCAAGCAGTCTAGACAGAGCATCTGCGACGGTAGTTACCATTCCATACGACATCACATCCCGGAAGATTTCCTCGTCAGCACTACCTTGACAACTTCAGCTCTCGCAGCTTGTTCGTCCATTGGAGTTGGGGTTACCGGGAAAAACCTGCCTTCCCAGCGAAAATGTTTAGGACAGCACAGATTTTTATGTATATAGTTACACATAAGGATTCGGTTGTGAAGGCACCAACATTTGTGTTACAAGGTGGCCGAATGTTTAGTATTTAGATTGACATTTAATTTTATTCCAGTCCTTTCCAGAAATTGTATCTTGCACGCACTTACACCGATCAGACGAATATAGTTGGCTCCTTGCTGTTGCGGCAACTTTTCTGTCACGCATTGTCTGCGAATAATCTAGACATTTATGCAGGCTATATGTGCCCAGATCGTTGTCTCCTAGGACTGTCAACAACAGTGAACGGTCATATATGCTGTGTTGTTTGGAGCAGTGTATAAGGCACCAGCTTTGATTCTGTGTGAGTTAAAATGGTTTTGTATGGTCAACTAAGTTTAAATATGCAAATCAAAACGCTGAATCTGTGTGCGGTCGATCAAGAATGTTGAATTGATAGTTCAAGGCAGGTTGTAATCTCATTTTTTGTGGTTTGAACTAATATTTCGAAATTAAGGCCGTGCGTGAGAGTTTGAAATTACCGTTAGTAGCTCGAGAATTGCAAGTTATGATTTCAAGGCGAAGCTTTCGAACCTTCATTGGGATGAAATCCACAACTGGTATTCGCGTCTCAATTTTCTGAGATCGTGTTGGTAACAGAAATGGAGAAACAATGCAGGGGCGTTTCTTACGATGTGCAGGATTACCAGCAAAGTTTTTGTTACCCTTGAGCGAACTGGGCATAGTCAGTGCCCTTGTATCTCATTATCCCGCCGACATACAGAAAATAATGTTAAGCGAAAGTTTGAAAACCTTACAGGACACCGTAGCTTTCCTAGCTAAGATCCATTCTCGCGAGAGCAACAAGGATACGTTTAAGGAAAACCGACGTCAACTCGAGGACTCAAAACGGGGACCCCCACATGACGGAGACTGCGATTCAGGCACGAATCGCAGGCAGGATTTACGGCAGATGCGTCACGTGAGAAACGTACACAACGGGAACAGTATAAAGTCGCCATGCCGACACGGGGCGAATAGTCGCATGCAGAATTATCAGCAGAACGAAAGACGGAGTACTTCTCAACCATCAGGTCGACGTTCACAAGCGCCGGAGTTTCAGACCAGGACAAGTGACGCCAGGAGACAAGAACGATATCAAAGTAGGTCGAGATCAGGAATGCCGACCTGTACATACATTGGGAAACTAGATGGGAGAACACGTGGCACGTGGAAGGCAAGGGCCAAATTCAGTACCTTTCGGCAACAGAATGAGTGAAACAGAGTCTTGGACTGGCATAGGTTAAGTTCTAAAGGTGGAAATGTCGCGGAGAGAGCGAGCGTAAAGTCGGGGAGTGTGTATGAAGCGATATGAACAGACTGCCTAGGTGCTGTTGCTCAGAAACTGCTCAATCGCTCTTGTATTGTTACATTTTATTTAAATTAGCTATTTGGTTCAAGTGTGAAGTGATTGGCATTGAAATAAATCAGAGATGTGAGTGATGTTGCATGTATTGATTTATTTCAAAGGGGAGACAGATGTAACCGTGGACTTGGGTCCGATCCCAGGGAGAATGACAGAATGTACATGAGGGTTGTTGATATTTTAGTAATTAGTTAAGAGCTTGAATTTAGCATTGGCAGAGTTTTACATGCGGTGAAGGGAACTAGTAAAGTATCTGTTTTGTCGTAGATGCATTTCGGTAACTGAGAGCAGAGTATTATTTGGTGAATTTATCTTCTGGGAAACACGTTGCTAGTGCTAATTCAAATGTGGTTGGTTTAGCTTGGTGTGGCTAGGAAGCGTTACAGGCGCGACGCTTCGTCTAGGACGTCGGCGTAGGGCGGTTTTGCTAGGAATTCCATGGAGGCCAGTAACCGAAATTAGGTAGAGTCAGAGGTAAGACTTTCAAACATCCAAATTTCGACCTGTCGGCATTTGGGGAAGATTTAGTAATTAGCCAGTCGGGATACTAATTTTACGTGATTTTAAATTGGGGCGTTTCATGCGACACGTAGCTTGGAGACGCTGACTTGACTTGCAGTTTGGTTTTCTATCAGTACGGGCGTGGACCAATTCAGTCCGTTAATCCAGTTGTGCTACAAATAAATTATAACCAGAAATTAACAGTAATCCCACTTTGGACACTTCATCTACTTTGTAACTGAGAGTTATGTGAGTGTATTGAGGGTTGCCGTTATCTGAAGGTAATTAAGCCTATGTGTAAACTTCACACTTCAGTCACGAATGCAGAAAAACTAGTAACAAACTGCATTATGTTTGATTGAATGTATTAAGTGCCATGACTCCTTATTCAGAGTGTAATCATTTATGTGGAAGAACTTCCGTTTAGCATGTCAAGAATAAAACATATTCAGCAAATCAAATAACTGGTAATTTACATGCTTTATTTGTTGACAGGACGCAGACTTGTACATTGTGGTCTTCTGTGATTTCACGCGTATATGCCTATTGAGAATGTGTCATGAATCTGGCGGCCGAACTGAGCTAGTATAATCTAGTCCATACTTTTTACCTAATTGGCTGTTATTACGATTCGTGAAATGACATATTGTTATTTAGTAGGATTACCGCCCCGTACTTGCGTCCAAGTGTAGCTTCCATCTTACTAATTACTTAATAGATTTAGTAGGTCTACTAAGGGAGAAGGATAACATTGTCTACGTGGTGTGCGCTATGGTGTAATCTTAGGAGCTAAGGATATGATGAAGGTGAGAGGTGAGCTGTGATTGGAAGCGCGCGGCTAAAATAGGGTAGCGGGCATTTCTGAACAGAGTACTGTACGCGTGGGTTTTGTACAAGACGGCGAATTTCTTAACTCGTGATTCTTTCATGTAGCTAGTTGTTGGAACGTGCCTTCTGCGACATGCTTACAAGTAGCGAAACAACTGTACTAACCATTTGTTTGACGTCCCTCCCCAATTATGATCATTAAATCCAGTGGGCGTGTCCATACTCTTTCCCCCCACACTTCCAAGTACTTTCACCAAAATGGAGTGCCCTATAGGCATGTCTAGCCATTCGCTTTCTTCACCTCGGTCCTCTGTCCCTCTCACGGGTATTGATTGATTTAGTACTCTGTTTCTGTAATGGGTGGGGGAGGAGGGTTGGAAATGTCAGGGTGGTAGTGGCCAATGCAGTGTTTACTTACAGAAATACGATGGAAGGTTGGAGGGGGGGGGAGCGAATGTAGTAAGTTTATCGTAATATTCAGTCCAGCAAATAGAGTATGTATGTTTGGTCTTTTCCCATTTATCTCTGAGCTGCTTTTGATGTAGTAGCCTATATAACGTGGAAACCATGGAACAGGCTGTCTACGTGGCGGTATAGAGGAGAGAACGCAGAAGTTTGACCCACCGCGCACGTGCATGTGAGAGCAAATGTAGGTTCGATATTGGCCTCACGGGCCGTCCGTTGCGAAGCCATTCTTCATCCCGTTCTCGTCCACACCCCGTGCCGCACTCGCCAAGCAAGCGATTATGTTTTTAGTCCTGTTATTTCATGGTATATTTACCTTGCGCAGTAACAAGTTGATTATGAACGGTGAATTTGAAAAAGATGTGGAAAGAAGCGGTCGTGGGATGTTTTAAGGTATTATCGTAGAATTTGCCGGGATAATTGACGAATAGCAGTGAGAACTTGTGCTCTTCATACCTGTATCCGAACCCCGACTTCCGAACTCCTCCATTTCAACATCCGTGTCTCAGCCATAATGCATACTTTGTCGGTTATTCACCAACACGCAGTGGTTGATGCCACTGACTGTAGCAATGGTCCCAACATCGTGTCACGGTAGGCGTCAGTAGTTGTAGTGGGCCTTCGGGAGAGATTTGTAGTCTGATTTGCTGTTTTATAAGAAAAAGTACCATGTCCGTGTACGACCTGTGCCATACCTCTGAACCAGTCGAGGCATTTTTGGAACTTGGTATGAATATCATCCCGTTGGAGGCAATCCCACCTTTGTGCTTCTAATTTATCAGCCATCAATGTCGCAGACGTGTCGGCCGTACGAATTCTTGAGGCGGGAGCAACACTGACGTCACTGAAATAAGGATTCTTAAATGTGTGGTAATAGAGCTTTAAAAAGGTGGAAGTTTGGCATGAAGACAAAACATAGGAACACAAACGTTACCTCAGCCGTTCTTTTATTTCTTTAAATTACAAACACGGTAACATTGCGACATTTTGAGTTTATATGTCAGCTTAAAGATAGTGGAGATCCATGTTGACAGTGCAGGTGTCCCAGTGCTTAGTTGAACACCCTGTCATGAAGGCGTTGGAAGTGGAGATATTCCATGCATTTTAACCTCTGCACTACATGGAGGTGAGTTGTCAGCTTGACGCTTCAGCCGCTTTACTCCGCCGGCAGGGAGGGGAGTGAGAGGTTCCAATACGCAGTTTGCGGCAATAAGATGTGACGATTTTCAGGTAGCTATTTTGATGAATCGGGTTGAATATAAGAAGCAAAACAGTTGTAAAATGCTATTTCACATACGCGTTTTATTAAAGAACAATTGGGTCTCTTTAAGTGGTCTTCCTGGCGTCCAGTACATTCCTGTAACTTTGATTGGAAATTAACCATAGCTTTGCTGCAGACGTTTATCAGTGGCACTTGATTGCGACCCTGCATCGTCTTTCGTCACTTACCGTAACACAAAAGAATGTGATGTTATTCAGAATTCAACTGCAACTAACGTACTGCAACGCAGGAAGCAAGTTGCAAGCCTTTGTGCACTTATGGTTAATATCACCATAAGAAAGTCCATTGCATCATTTTCTCCTATTGTCTTTTTATTCATATTTCAGAACCTTAAATTTTGGGCTTGTGTCACTTGTGAGTTACAGATATCAGCATTATATGTCACAAATAAATACATTAGTGTTGTGTGCCTTACTGAAAACAACATTTCCAGTTGCACAGCATTTCGTGAAAAGATCAGTTTCATATGCATGCATGTTAAAGACTAGGGAAATACATGTTGAAATTGACAGAAAATTGTAAATATGAACAAAATTCGTTCCAACTGTCCAGGTCCTTAGAAAGTTACTTCTTAAAGAGTGAATGTAATCATAATGACATTGTTTTGATTACTGTATTGAGATTAGTTATCATAAATAGAGATCTGTTTCTAGTTTTAAGTAATAACATTGTTGCCATATCAGATCGTCGCCTCACCGGTGAAGGGAAAGTTTGTGTTTGTAATTGATTTTATACATTGCATTAATAAAGCAATTTTATGCCCAGAAGTAGTACTGTGGATCATATCAATGAAGTTCTTAACGATCTTGACAGACAGGTATACATCCTGAAGACTGTGATGGTGATGGGAAGCATTTTTCTTGAAATCTCATCAGATATATTCCTATTTATTTTCTGGTGTAGCAGTTTGTTCCCAACAATGTTTTGCCACCTGCCAGCCATGGTGTTCACTTGTATTCAGTTTTGCCTAACGTGGAAAATGGTTTTATGTGCCTGCACACTGAAAAAGTCTGTGGAATTTGCACCAGGAAATCCCTTTTTGTTGGGATAGTGTTCACAGTGGCCATCTGAAACTGTAGGGACATCACTTTATCTGACAGCTGTCACTAGTCACTTCCTGTCAGCCTGCTTTACTTATAAAACCCTGACATGCAGTGAAATATTCATTAGACATGATTCATGTTCATGAGCTGAAGGCAAACATTTACTGTGTCTTTAGATATGGTAACAACCTGGTATAAGTTGCAGTACATATACAGGGTCCGCCAGCGAATCGGGCGATTTTTAAGTGTTAAAAAAAATTAAAAGTCTTGGATATCATGACACAGTTACATTTATAAGGAAGTACATACTTTAGCATTTGTAGAAATAAGTGAATCAGTGGTCTTGAAACATAACACAGAACATAAAAAAAAACACAACACATCATTCCACTCGAAATATTACATCCTCAAGATGCCCTCCATTACGCTGCTCACACTCAGCAAGCCAATCGTGAACACTACTGAGTTCTAAAGTAATGGTGTGGTGTGCTGTTGCAGCCTTCGCCATTATCGGTCCTTACTTCTTTGAGGGCGAACGTGGAAATGCTTGCACTGTGACCTCTGAACGTTACGCACACATGTTACATTACTTCTTCATTCCTCGTCTCCAAGGTCTTACAGTGAACAGAACCTCTTACTTTCACCAAGATGGGGCTACAATTCACACTACAAAAATTGCAATGAACATTTTGCGCCCACTTTTTCCTGGACATCTCATTTCCAGATAATGGCGAAATCGAATGGCCAGCAAGATCACCCGACTTATCGGTGTGTGATTTTTACCTGTGGGACCACCTTAAGAGTGTGGTGTATTCTGCACCATCACCTCGCATAACTCAAGAACTGAAGCTGCGGATACAGGAAGAGATTTCAAGAATCCCAGTCGACATGTTACGTAGGGCCATGAGTAGTGTTCACGATCGGCTTGCTGAGTGTGAGCAGCGTAATGGAGGGCATCTTGAGGATGTAATATTTCGAGTTGAATGATTTTTTTTTTTTTTTTAATGTTTTGGGTTATATTTCAAGACCACTGATTCACTTCTACAAATGCTGAAGTATGTGCTTCCTTATAAATGTAACTGTATCATGATAACCAATACTTTCAATTTCTTTTTAACACTAAAAAATCACCCAATTCACTGACGGACCCTGTATAAGTTGGTCTTGCTACCTGTGATTTTGCCAGTTGCAGAATTGCTTGTGAATTTAACTCCTGCTATTGGTGAGTGACTCAGCAGACCATGATGTGAATCTTTTCCAGTGTGAAACCGGAAATGCTCTTAAGGGATTTTACCACATTTTACCATGGTAGAAGGGGCTGAGCCCTTCAGATATTGCTGTATGTGGCAGGAGGGGGTGGAGGCTAAAGGGTACCATTGGTGCCATACCTTCATTGTATAGCCAAGAAGAGTGTGGGGATGATATGAATTGTTTTGTTTTTGTTTTCTTGAGAATAGTAAGCTGTAAAAGTTAATGTTGTGAATCTGTCAAGTGTAATGATAAATTTGACTTAATGTCCAGTAATGTATTTCATACTTCTTTTTGCTCTTGCGTGATCTCTACATTTGTTACTGCTCTGAGGTCTGAGTCTTTTGCCTTACTTTTCCTTGTTTTGCAAAGTTCTTTATTTCTCACAATTCTCATTCTTCCCGTTGCTTTATCTTTCACATAAATCCCCCCTCATTCTTTGTGATGTAGCACTCCCCCATTGCTGTTGTATTCATGTAACTTGCTTTATGTTTGTGTCCTGTTCTCTCCCAGAGTTCATTCCTGTTATCTCTGTACTCTTTCATGATCTCCAAATTTTATCTTTGATGTGGCCAGGCAAGGACTACCATACCATATTACTTTCCGTACCATGCACTTGTCTTTGTGCCTAGTTACCTTTTCTATCCTGTTGTCTACTCATAACCTTGAATGCCAAATTAGTCCAGTGTAAATTGAATTGTTTGCCATTGAGAATTTTTCTCAGTATGAGTAGCATTGCTTTACTCTTATCATTTGTCATCGCCATTATTTTTATCATCGTCGTCGCCGTTGATATTATTATTATTAGTAGTGGTGGTGGTGGTGGTGGTGGCGGCGGCGGCGGCGGCGGCAATGGTAGTAGTAAGATTTGGAATAATAATCATTGGAGGTTTGTGACAGTGATTGATACCACGAATATTTTAACTACTCTTTGTAATACGTTATCTCATATCTTTCAAAGCACCAGCAGTTGTACATACAAACCTCTCTGAAGACTAACTAGTCTGAAGTTGGCTGTGTATATGATCCGTAATATGTAGCTAGAAATACAACTAGTACTTCTAATTCATTACACCACATTTTGTGTGACCTTCGGCGATTGTCATAGGTATGTGTAATGTAGGCATGTTAGGCACACCAGTAGTTGTCTCTACTCATTTTCACGTGACTGATTTTATTATAGTGGCAGATGGTTTTTACGGTTTTCATTTTCGTTATCGGTGTCAGTTGTCAGCATTGAACGAATGAAAGATGTTGAAGTTGAATAAAAAATTCAACTAGATGTCACTTGTTATACTTACTTAACTTCTTAGATACTCAGCATGTTTCGGGCATTAATATGTCCATCTTCAGGAGTTTCTTCAACTATCACAATGATGCACGGTCCAATAAACATCAGAAAGATGTTGAAATTTTGTCTGACTATGGCTACGGCTATGGGCCGTGCCTTTGCGGAAAGAGCTGCAGAACTGTAGAATGAGAAGATGCAGGAGTGCATGTGTTCAGAAAGTTAAGATGAATCCAGAGAAAGTAACAGATTTCAGTTGGTATTTGCCATACCAAAGTCACCAAGAATCTGAAGATGCATAATTCCTGCCAGTATCTGACACAAAGCCTCTTGATACAGTAATGATGTGATAACCATATGAAGATCAGTAGATGGTGATTCAGACTCATCTGAAGATGTGATGAAACCTGGCATTTCCCATATGATTCCTCAATATGGCAATCAAAATTATCACCAGGTATCACAAAATTCCAATTAGAATTATTTCAAAAGAGTGTGGTGTTAGAATATTTCTTTGCGTTAAAAGGGCATCAAGTACCCAGAGTTTTTATGTCGCAAAAGCAAGGCTGCCGGCCCTCTACAGGAAATGTTTAAGAATAAGTGACTAAAGAAACTGGGTGCTCTGCAAGATGTTGCCACAAGACATGAGTGCTAATTGTGCATGAGAGTCTCACCATGTTTGGTACTGTGGTGCTTCACCACCACCATGCTCTCCTGATCTCGGCATCATTAAATTCTGCCTTTTTCATTGAGTGAAAGTCAGCTTAAGTGGTTGTCACTTGAAGGCTGCAACAGAGTGCCAACAACTTGGAAGAACTTTAGAAGGCTTTGCATATGATTGCTTCCAGAAATGCCTAGATTAACTGTGCACATGCTGGAAAAATCATGTAACTGCTGTGTGACAGTATTTTGGAGGTTGTGGCTTTTGGGATGTTCTAGTGTTCCCATTTGCAATGTGTGGGTCCTCCCAGTATGCTTTTGAAGATATAAGTGCTATTAAGTTATTTGAGAGCAGAGTGCTGATTCCTGTTATTGTAGAGTTTCAAACCAAATATCCCATGTAGAGTTTGGTTAGATTTGGAATTCTTTGAACGGGAGAAGGAAGCTTTTGCAAATCCAATTTACTCTGCTTTCAGTCTCTCTGAAAATTAACAGATTTGGTGGGTCTTTGTGGTACCAATCCCATAGCAACCATAAGTTAGTTCTGTGTACCACCTGGCTTCTGAGAAACAAGAGTTTTGTGTGAGAAAGTAATTCCATCAGTTCATTTGTCATGTTGTTAGTAGCAGGACTTGTGAGGTCAGCTGTAGATTAGTTTATTTGTGCATAACAAAATATGAATATGACTATGAAATTGGTTTGCTTGCAAGTGCCTTAGATTAAAGGTGCTTGTTACATACAGCAAATATTATGATTAAAGGTGCTTGTTATGCACAGCACATATTGTGATTAAAGGTATCTATAATTCTGTTACAATCCAGTTGGTGTTATTTTGTTGGTAGTTTTGATGCTCACTGTGTTGTGACATATCTGACTTCATGTAGTTTGGCAGAAATTTACCAGTGTTTTGGAGAAACCTGCTGTCTTCATCTTTGACTCATCTATTTACAAGTCATGAAGTGAGTCCCATCATGCTTTTCTAGATTGAAGAAATCCAAATTATGTCACTACACATCTGAGATGTACCTCACTAAACTAATGTGTGAAGCATTCAAGTTGTGGCCTGTGATGATTTGATATTACTGGAAGGATGTGGAAAGAGGCATTCTGGCCTAGTTTGAGATTCTAGCCCAGCATTTTCATGGAGGACCTAAATGAAAACTAACTCCTCGGCCCAGATGGAAGGTCTCTGTGCAGAGGTTCGAAATTAACCTTCTAATATGATCTGAGAAGGCCATAAATTTTACAATAACTGTATGACAAGTGTTAGAACTCTTATACCAGGGTGTAGTGATGCAGGTTTCTGGTTGTCTGCAAAACTAAATTTTGTACAGTGGTACCTGATATTTTGACCATAAATATTGCATTTATTCCTGTACATGCAAACATGCATATCAGTGTACATACTCCAAGTGAAAAACACCAGATAACAGGTTCCCAAGTTACTCCAGAATTGTAGGTCCTCTGTATTGAACCTGCTTCATGTCATGCTTCTGGTTCCTTGAATTTGGAAGTGCTTCTAGATTCCTGTGGAGAATTTGTGTACTACTAGTTGTGACTCATCCCAGCTTTACTTTAACTTTATCTAGTACCATCCAAATGGTCCTGGTATGGTGGTAAATTGGAAGTACGTGTAATTGAAGTTGTCCTTATAGAAGACAATAATACCATGTAGGTTGTCTACTAAAGCCCACTAACATTCCCACACCAGTTTTGGGAATACGGTGATTAGGAATGAATTGTTTGGACCTGGTCATTTAATACAATTCAAGTAACTGCAGATTAGCACACTATAAATGTTAGATTTGTTTGGTGCACTGGATGTTGGAGTACCATGTGGCCCTTTTTATATGTGATGGGACTAATTTCATCTTTCCCATTGCACATGGGTCTGCTATGTTGGTCTCTTTTATTGTGATCTGTGTTAGTCATGCAGAAGTCCTATTGAGGTGAGGGGTGTAGCAGGTAAAGGGAGAGGTATGATGAAGGGAAATGGGGTGATCTGAGAGCAGGATATAATATGGAATCTATTGACTGATGTTTGATAATAGACGTGGTTAAGGCAGGTGTACTGAAAACAGTACCCTTTGTGTTTGGTATCCCCCTTCAACCATGTTCAATTTGTTTAGTTCTTTTGAGGGGTGACGTAACCACTGAAGTACTATGCTGTTAATAATAAAAATGCTTCAGTTTTTTGTTTGCCTAATTGCATGGTATTAATAGGTGACTCATAATGTGGCTGTAAGTCAGTGATTGGTCTGCCAAGGTACTTGATTTTAAATTGTATTGTAAATATACCAGATATGTTGATACTGTTTTGGAGTTTCTGTGCTAAGGTATAGTGGTTTGTGTTCCTGATGTTTCAGAGGAATGGATGTAGCCTACTGTAGTGAAAATTTAGCAGCTTTGTACTTGGTGAGCTCTGTGGTGGGTGACAGCATAGGAAACATATTTTTACACCCACAAACTTGGTGCTTACACACACACACACACATATATATATATTCCTACAACAGCACTGTAATTAGATGTGATAATGTATAAACATATTGTAATCATCCTACATGTTTCGGCCTTTTTCAGCCATCCTCATGGAAGTATTCAACAAAGAAAGAGACAGTAATGGCTATGTATGTTATAGACCTACAGTGGTAGATTTGCAATATAAATATTACAGTACAGGCAGTGTATGTATAAGCATAACATTGAGGTGTGTTCATGCAACTGTTGTTGCTGAAAAGCAAAAAATATTACATATTCTGGGTGTGGCTGTAGTCTTAAGTATGCAGCATGCAATGCACATGCACCTTGTCATTCGTGGCCTATCTGTCTGTGAGGTATTTTGCCACATTATCACAAAAATGACATGATTTTCGAAAAAGAGTTATTGAACTTAAAAAGTGTGTTTCAATTTTCTCTACAACTTTAGTGTGAAACATGCCTCATTCTGAGAAGAAATATGTGAGGTGATCAAAAATGTGTATTGCACTTCATTTAAAGTACCCGTTTTCTTGTTAGGTTGTAATGAAACTTGAATTTTTGTGACAGATTTTCGAAAACTGCTCAAATATCAAATTTTATGAAAATTAATTCAGTGGGAGCAGAGTTTTTCCATGCAGTCGGACACATGTGATGAAGCTAATAGTCACTGTTCACAATTGTGTGAACAGGCCTAAAATGGTTAGAATGATTGAAAAGCATAGTATAATATGTGACTGAAAAGCATAGTATAATATGTATCATAATAATTATTATTTGATTGCACACAAACATCTGTTGCAGAAAATCACAATTTTCAGGGATATATCCCATGTTGTCTGTGGCTGTTTTCCATTATCTCATTGTGCTGGCTTTTCTGTTTTTCCCTTTCTGAATAGTCCAATTGTCAGACACTGAAATGATACACGTTTTTTGTAGGATATTGTGATTGTTGAAAATGCTATGCAGGTTGATTTTTTTCTAATTTTATGTGAGAAATTTCATTTTTGTGCAGGCAATTTTGTTGTCTTTTAACACAATATTTACTGTATTATTTGGAGTATAAGATGAGCGTAGACAAACCTTTATTTTATTGATACTTCTGAGCCATTGAAAAACAATTCATTACACTTAATTGAAATCCTACTTATGTAGACAGACAGCAGAAAATGCAGGATTTAGGAAGTACCTTCAAAGCACTTTTAGTTGTTGTCATTTTTTGTCTCCATCTGTCTTCCTATGTTTGTCAGTTTTGACTTAGATGAGCTTGGTGGAAGGTAAAGGTAGATTAATGTAGAGTTTGGCATTACCTGGGGGTTGTCATGGGAACATGTTATCTGCTCTAATTGGTGGGGAGGGAGGGAGGGATGCTTCCCCTGTTCTGGTTCCTTTCTCCCTTATACAGCTCCCCTTGTAATACATTGTAACCTTCAGGTTGAGTCACACCAATTTTAGCTTATCACTTGTACCTGTTCCATACAGTGTGCAATCTGGCTAGTCCACTCCTCCCTTTCCTTGCAATGTTGCAAATCCCCTTTTCATGTAGCTGGCTAGTTTCTTTGTGATAATTTCCTGTACAGTCTTAAAATTACAGCATTGCATGATGCACATTCTTTGTATGTTTTTAAGGGATTTCAGCCGGAAGGAATGCACTTTGTCAGTCAGAGCATGTGCCCTGCATTAAGAAATGAAGAGTTTCATGTTCTTTCTGTTGCTGTCACATTCACAAAATTTCGTGCATTTTTGTAGCGTATTTTTGTACACAGTAAACCTCTGTTATGTATGCTGCACCTGTTACTGTGTCTGCCTTTTTTACTCATGGATAGTATTGCGTGGTTGTGGGAGAGCCATTTTAGAGTGACTAGTATCAAAAAATTCTGTTGTTTGGTTTCAGAGTCCGTAACCTCTGGTTGCTTCCCATGGTGGTGTTCTTTTATACTTTGCCAGTCAAAAAATTTCTTGCTTTCATGCACAGCCTTGTTCACAGAGTCTGCCATATGACCTTATCATGCACCATGTCATACTAATTGACATCTTCTCGCAGTATTTGCAATATTTCTGTAATACACATTTTGAGAATATCATTCCACTTAAAGCTAGATGTCTGAAATAGTTTCTTTTCATTGCATATTCAGTCAAGTTTCTTATATGCAGGTCTGATTTTGTCAGCTCATGTTACATGATGCGCAGTGTCGAATCCTGATCTGAAGGTCGGATCTAGTAGAAGGGCACACAGTGCCTTTCAGTTGCTTTTCAGCTAGACCTGACCTTTTGATCAGGAATTGCCACTGATGATGCATGCAATTTTATGATGTTACGGGAGACTTAAGGTTCCTACAGCTGTATCTGTGAAGATTACTGTCTTCTGTGATTTGTGATCATGTAGTTTGATAGTTATCAATCTGCAAATCCCATGATAATCAAATTCCAAATACAGTAATCTTTTGTTTTTCAAATTTGCATGAAGTTCTGACATGAATTTATACTCTTTACTTTCAAAAATGTTGTCATGTAACTTGCAGGGTTGCATTGAACTATAAATTAATAATAATTCAGTTCACTAAGCTTTGCCCTGTCACTTCTGTGTGTTTGAAATAGGTAATATACAAAAAGAATGGTTGATACAGTATATTCACAATCTAATGCTCTACAGAATTTTACATGCATATTGCAAATGGTGCTTAATTCGTGGCCTTCAAACAGCCAGATGTAGATGTCACAAGGATACCTTTTATTTTTTTAATGCTATGCAAAAGTAGTCCCATTAATTTAATAGAGGTTACTTGTTTTTCAGAGGTGCATTAAAAAATTCAAGATCCTATATGGTTTGTTGCATTCATGACAAAAGTTTGTGTGGCTGCTTTGTTGGTGGTGTTGATGACAGGAAATTAAAAATCAGAGGTGGAGTTGATTCTGGTAACGTGTTTATATCACATTTCTCAAAAATTTGTCAGTGGTTCAAGGGTGTTAAGAGGGACGTGCACTCAGATGAACATATGGGCATGATAATACTGTAAATGTGTGAATAGTGAGGTTGGATAGTATTGAATTACTGCTAATCATACAGAATTGCAGGTCAGTTGATGCCATTTGAAGCTAAATGCTAAGTTAATTTGCTGGATATTGCTAGCTTCACTATTGGTTCATGCTAAGTAGTACTAAGGCATACAGCAGTTTGTTGCTTTGCTGGTTGTGGCTTACATCATTGTTTGTTCCAGCAGGATGCATGATGTCCAAGGCTGTTACACTGTTGCAAACATTTTTGGCTACTTACATGCTAGTTTCTGTATCTGACAAAGTTATATGAAAGGCATACACAGTTCGATAGGTTTGTAAATTGTCTGTCTTGTAAGTGAAACATTGCAACTTGTATCTGGAGTATTAAGGTATGTGTGGCTGTAAGCATCAGATTTTCTGAAATTTGACACATTTATAATCATGGAAAATGTCTAAAATTACTATGCATCTTGTATGTGAAAAACAGTCTTTCAAATATTTTTTCTAAAATCCGGTTGTCCTATCAGCAACCGGGAACATACTGTTTACTCTGCCACATTCATTCACATCTGAGGGAAGTTTTTACCCCAACTATTAAATGTGATATGCTGATGTGGGATTCATAAAGAACAGTGGTCTTAGCATCTGTAACACTTAAATATTGAAGTTATATTTGTGTTTGACATTTATCAATCATTATCTTGTTTTATTCCTTTTAAACATTTCCTTGTTGGAAACCATTGTTAATGAGAACACTGCCTCCTGTCTGTGGGTGAAATGTGCCTCTGAATGTGGGAATAATTCATCCTTCAGTTTCTTTCAGTAATATGCCTTAAATGAGGAAGTTTTTTGGATATAATTTTTCCATTTACTAGTATGGAAACTGACAGCAACTTAATTATCAGTGAGAAGAAATTCAGGGAAGTGATCCTCATGGTTACTGAGATATTCTGGGAGCTGAGATGAATACCACCATCAGGAGATGTGTTGTACCATGTTGTGACAGTATTGTCTATTCGTATTGGGATTAGGTAGCCTGTTCACTGCCATTGTATAACGAGTGTTAGTGTGCAGTACTACCACAATTTAAAATGCTTCACTTTATTACTGGGGGGATGTGAGACCAGTTAATTATAATTTACAGAAGAGACCCTAAGTATATGGAGAAAAACTTGTCCCAGTGATACTTGGGGCAACATATATGTGACATGGATGGCTGTGGAATTGAACCTGGGCCTCCCACAGTGAAGAGCCTGTGACCATGTGCCTGAATTATGCCGTAGCCAAGACCACCTATTCAAAAGTAATGTAATGTGTATTTCACATGGACAATAATCATGTCTATGAATTTGTTGTGCTTTTAATAATTTGCTTCAGTGCCTCAATTTTCAGACATGTCTTCATACTCTTAGTGTGCTGATGACCTGGTTTTGATATTCTTCAGCTGACATATATGTCAATTTTAAGCAGTCTTTTCGCATTGTTCACTGTGGTTTTGTGGTTTTGACTGGTCAAGCCTGGCACCATAGACATTTCGCAGTGTGTTGGTTGCATTTAGATGTAGGCTTTCGCTCAAGATATCAGTAGTACTACTCATAGACTCTGTTTTGCTTCATGACTTGTGGCATGATACATTGCACATATTGTCTCATACACCTTAGAATCTGTTCTTCCAGTACTGAATCTGATGATGTCAGGAATGTGGACAAACATGCCAGCCCAAACCTTTGTTAGTTCTCCTTCTCTTATCACAGGTGTTAAAACATTCAGGCAGAAATTTGTCTTGAAACCTAATGTACCTGCACCTTATAGCGCAGTTAGAGTTCATAACTTGATTTGACATTAAATGCACCTTTTCCTTCTTTCCTTTGCCTCCCCCTCCCCCCCCCCCCCCCCCCCCCCCAGTGGAGTAACCAGTTTCTCCTCCATCTTTCTGGAAACATGGCCTCTTGATTGTCACCACTGATTACAATCCTTCATCTCTTAGTTGACATGAACATGTCATTGCTGAAACAGCCATGCCACCTGTTATTCTTGCAGTGCTGTTTGTGTCTGGAAATGATACCTTAAATTGCACTTGAATAATCTTGGCCATTGTATGGTTTGGAAGTTACTGACAGCCTACGCTGCACCTGTATGCATAGTGTTGCTATAATTTGTGTGACACATTTACAAACTTTGCAGTGTTATGGTCTCTGTGGGTTTTGTTTGAACTTTTCATACTTACTGTTTACCTGTTTACTTTTCTCTGATGTGCTTTTTATCCTATTTTGTAACAGTACACCTTAGTACTGCCTGAAAGCAGTGCAGTACTGTGAAGACAATCAGTATGAAAACTTAACAAGCATCTCCAATCTTCCGCTGTTTCACCTTTTTAATTAGTTGTCCATTTTTTGCAAATGTGGTGTGAATATAGTGCTAACAGAAGTCACATCAGTTTCACATTAATACAACACATTTACCAGTCTTGTAGTTAGTACCTGGGGGTTTAAAATCTTCAAATCATGGGAAGTAAAAAATAAGAAATATCATTGTTTTGTAAGGTGTTTTTCATTGTCAGTGTAAATGTATTTTGGTCCCATAGCAGACCATCCTTAAGTATTAAAATCACAATAACTGCTTTGAGCTGGAGTAGGTATGAGTCATTGTTACATTCTCATGCATCCTTCCTTATTAAAATGGTACATAAAGTTTGAAACTCTCAGAAAGTAGTACTGTGATCAGAAATGTCAGGTCACTTTTGTGTTCTGTATTCCTGTGTATTAAATACTTCTTTGTAGTTCTCTTCTAGCTGAAGGATGAAATGCATACAGAAGGCCTGATTTTGAGTAGCGCTGAGCAAAGTTTCTAGTAACTCTGTATTATATAACCTTGTTTATCCTTTATAACACTACCAGTGCACATATCAATAGATTTCCTTGCACCACTTATTTTGACTAAAAATCAGTCAGCATTAGGTACTTATATTGCATAGTGTGGGGATTGCATTATGTGTGCACTATGCAAGATGAGACAGGTAAGCTGTGATCCTTTAAACATTATGTGCACCTTATGGTGACTAATTTTAGTTGAAACACAGGCAGCAAATGTATCTGTATGCATTTATGGCTGAAAATTTAAAACAAAAGTTACACACCATGGCAAGCCTACTTCATATGTTTTATGCTAGTATGTATCTCATTTCCTTCCTGAGCATAATAAGAGGTATTAACCTTAAAAAGGGATTTTGCACAAAGACTTATCATACTAAATTTTTCATTCTCCCTAGCCTATCCACTCACTTCTTGTGTAAAAGTACGTAAAAAATGAAAGTACGCTCTGTGTGAATGGTTTTGAGGTAATGGCTGTCACAATGTATAAGTTAATGTTTCATTGATGGACTGTGTGGTTCTCCATAGTAGCAGTAGAAGGGAATATTTGTGTTACGTGGCTTACATTAAAGTAGCATAATTTGTGTATAATAGTGTGACAGTAGTGCTGTTTGTATAAGACTTCAAAACATGTGTGCACTGTTAATTATATTTGATATTCTCTGATCATTACATAACTTCGTTTGTAAGTATTGCATTTCTGCTTTAATTTGTGTAAATGTTTTCAGTATAATGATACCTTTGGAAAAGTACGGTAGATGAACCAGAGACGTGTGTGATGTAATGGTAATATTTTGCCTGCGTATTCAACTAAATTCATACCTTTTATAACAACACATTTGTATCCTTTGTGATTGCAGTCGGAACGAGAGGAACTGACAGTGGCAGGCTTGTTGCCATGGCAACAGCACAGCCAGCTTTCAATATGGCCACCGCAGCATCCGTGGCAGCAACAACAACAGCGACAACAGCTTCACCTTCTGATTTGGTGGGAGGAGTGGTTGGAGGAGGTGGTGGCAGTGGAGGAGGAGGGAATCAACAGGGACAGCAGGGAGTCAGTGCTGCAGCGACTGTCACAGTTGTCACCAGTCCTCCAAGTCAGCAACAACAGCAACAAGCCTCTCAGCAGGCAATTGTGTCAGCAAATTCAGTTTCCATCACTGCAGTCACTCATCAGACTCTCCAGCAGGTGAGAGATCTGGTATTTTCTTCCATTAAGGCAACACAAGTTGCCTCTAGTTATTGCTTAGGGAAACATTCAAGTGTACAAGGAATGTACCCTTATTTAGCACATTCAAAGGATTTTTTACACCATACCATGATTTAATGCATGATGTGTATAATCTCTTAAGAACGTATGTGTTCTGTACAAGTTACACCTGCTTCTCTTCACTCCAGGGGTTATTTTGCTGTAAAGATTCTGTAATGCTTTAAAATAGTCTAGCTGGAATATGATATTATAGCTGGATGTCAGTGTATATACAGATTACAAATGGAAGTACTGTTGAGTTAATGCTTTACTGGATTTTAGAGTTAATTAACTTCTTCCATGATGCAACAGTTTTCAGTTTTGGATGTTAATGTGTTAATATTTTCTTCAGAATGTGTATCATTTACAGTTTATAGGCCCAGGCATTTGGACACAGGCATTTTACAGGATTAAATGAGAGATGTTATGACAGTGATAAAATTAAATAATGGCTGACTTGTTGTCTGTGTTTGTACTGTTCCATTTGCATCTCACAAATATTTGTTGAAATTTCTAAGTCATATTCCTCCTTCCCCCCTCCTTTTTTTGGTCACAGTGTGAGGTGTTCTGTTTTATTCATTCATCAGCTTCAAGCAGTGAAATAAAACCCTTGCTGTGTAAGATCATGTACAGGAACTCCAATAAGCGCACTATGAAAGGATGGCAGTTTTATTACAGAATATTACAGTATGTAACATTAGAAAGGTTAATTGTTAACATTCAGATTTTTTATAACAGACAAGAATTTATTTTTGTTTGGTTCTGTGAACAAATTCAGTATTTGCTGATAGGTTGATTGTTGATTAGAAACGTTGAAAATTAGATACCAAAAATTGAATTTTTTATTGTTGGTTCTTTGTTTTTTTTGTGTTGGCATAGGTTGTTGATCATTCAGGATGTTGCGATGATACTTTTTCTTTTAAATTTCAGTTGTGTGCTGTTGTATGTAAATTGTGTAATTGGATTGATCCTCCCAGGAAATGGTGTTTTAGGAACCAAGCAGACGTGGTAGTCACGTTTGTTGTACGTTTGATGCAATAGAATCATCTAATTGGAAAGGGGAACTAGTTCATTGGCTGTTACGTAGGCATTTTCTCTCATATAATAAATACAGTTATTACAGTCTGTTGTGTGTTGGTGCATTTGGTACTTAACACTTCACACACGTGGGTGTAAAAAGTCATAGGTGATGGACATGTGTGAAGGGGAGCAAAGGTTTGTAAGAAGCTTTATTTTTAAATTATTGTACAGTAAAGCGTGTTTAATATGGAACCAGCTTTCAGTGGATAATTTCTCAGGTCTAAAAAATACAGAATGAAAATTAGTGTTAAAATGTTGTCCAAGAAGTGGAAAATGTTAAGGCAGGAACAGAAATGAAAGCAAGAAATGAACTGAAGGTCGGCTGGTTAATGTCTTTCATAGAGTTTTGTTCTTAATTGTATTTGCTGGATGGAAGTTGTGTGAGAAGAAACTTTCATGTCCTAAATGGAAGGTTGACTTCAAATGAAATGTTTACAGAATATATTAATGCAGTGTTGGGAAATGTCATAAAGAATGAAACAGAAAAGGAAAGCAGGAAGATTGAAAATGTTAATTTTTTCACACCTGGTATTGTGTGTGTGTGTGTGTGTGTGTGTGTGTATGGAATGAGTTAGATGATATATTGATATGTGGTCTACTCTTTTTTTTATGGAAACTTGAGTACCTGTAATAAACAGGAATTTGAAGTGGAAGAATGTTCAGGTGCCTTGAAATTCTGTTATAAATAGATTTTACTGTACACTTTTATATGTTGTAAAACATAATTTCTCATGCATGTAACAGTATGTTTTTCATAAATCACTAGTTCCAATTATCCAATGGTATAGGTTTCAAGGACACTGAGACCTTTATCATACATTGCAACATGAGGGAGAATTCTTAACCATACTGTCTCTGTGAGACCTCAAATGTACATGTATTGATTTTTTAGTTGCCAATACTCTGTGATATATTAGGGTAGGTGTTTGTATGATATCGGAGTAAAAATCCTTGTGTGCCATATATTGCACTTATCTGAAAACTGATAAGTTGTTGCTACAGAATTGGTGGGCAAGAATGATGTGCTTCAATTCATAGATAATGAAACCTAGCACACGGGAAAGTGGTATAAGAAGACATGGGATGGTGGTGTGGGCCAGCAAGCAAATAGTACTTTCCTGTGCATTCTTTGCATAAAGTGCATAGTGGGGAGGTGGTATCTGTTCATCTGAGTGACTTAACCTAGTCCCAAGGATTTTTTCCACAGAACTGTTTGGTATGTATGTTGTTACTATTGAAGCCTATAACACAGCTGTACACATTTTGTAGCTGTGTTATATTAAAATGTGTAATTTGCTGAATGTGACCAACTCCACTTTCTCCAGTGTTCAGAAGATATGTCAGATATCCTGTAAAGATATAAAGTAGCATGTAGTGACCTGTATTCCAGTTCAGTAAATATAGTCTTGGCCCATGTCACTGAAGATGTTCTCTAATAACACTGCATTAGACTCTCTATTATCCTGCTTGTGGATTAACTACAGAACTTTCAGTTTCATTGATTTCTTTTTGTGTCATTGCTAGTACATGAGTCACAGACCATGTAGTTACAAGCTGTAGCAGCAAAGACTACAGTTTATTGAAGAATGTTTGAACTTCTGAAGCCAAAGAAAGTAGGATATATTGGTTGCAAAATTGAAGCCAGAGTTTCAAACAGGGTGAAAGTATTTGTGAAATAACAGAAGTGGGATTTTTGAGAGAGAAAATCAGTATGTCTGAAGCAGACAGTAAAAATGAACCTCTTTTTAACTGTGACAGTGTTAAGAAGGATTACAAAACTGGGATTGACCTGGTAAAGGATGAAAAGGACGATTTCCTTGAAGTTTCCCACATTGTTTTGAATAGCTGGCAGAATTGTGTTCGTCACCTGTTTAATACATATTGCAGGGCCATTAGTAATGGAGCCTAGTTCGTTTGTAGGGTCAGAGTGCTGTTTCTTGGTTTGCAGGATTACAAATTACCAGGTACTGATTAAATTCAGACAGAATTGGTTTAAGCAGGAAGTAAACATGATGTGAGATACACAGAGGTATTATTCCTTGTATTTAGTGCATGGAAGAGACATATTGGTGTCATTGACAACATATAAACTCTTGTCCAACAGCCTTCTTTCACATTTAACTCTATACTTGGCAACGTTATTGGGGATTAGCACTGTGGGTTTTGAATAATAATCAGCTACTTATTGGATATTCTATGTTCATAAAATACTGGGAAAGAAATCGGATTGCAGTAGAACAATACATTGGTACATGAGGTACTTCCAGAGTTGTAGAAGGTCAGTGATTGTGTAAAGAGTGACATACTGGTATCTTATAACCATAAAACTACTAAGGTAAATTAAATGTGTTTAAACATAACTTCTAATAGAGTCTGTATAGGTGTAATGAAATTCCTATTAAGAATGGTCTGAAACAAGTAGACAACCTGTCACTGTTGCTTAGCTATGTTTTAGCTATACCATTAGGAAAGTTCAGCTAAACCAGGAGGGACTGGAGTCAAGCTGGACATGTCAGCTTATCTTTTATGGTGACGATAATTTGTTGGGTAAAGAGGTATATATATATACCCTAAACAGAAGCTGTGTTCGATGCTAGTAAGAAGGTTAGTCGAGAAGTAAATGCAGAGAAACATGAGGATTGTTAATGTTTTGTAACCAGATTTGAGGCCAAAATTATGATATAAAGACAGCTGATAAATGCTTTGAAAATGTGACAAAGTTCAGATGTTTAGTATTGACAGTAACAAATTAAAAATTGTATTCATAAGAAGATTAAAGATCAGATTTAGCATGATAAATGCTTTCAGCCACTAATTTCAGAATGTTAAGTCTTCTCTTTTTTGTTATTGAAAAGCTTTAAGATTAAGTGTACAGAATTATAATTTTTATATGTTTTGTGTAGGTATAAACTTTGATCTGTCTAAGGAGAGAATATAGTTTGAGGGTATATGCAAATAGGGTGCTGTGGAATGTATTTGTACCTGTGTAAGAATAAGTAATGGGAGACTGGCTAAAAGTGCTTAATAAGGAGCCTGTAATTTGCACTCATCGCCAGTATTATAAGGAGGATAAACAAAGGATGATGAGATGGATGGGGCATGTAGCACACATTGCAGACACACAGAATTTCCTGGAAAATCATAAATCCTGAGGGAAGAGACTTCTTATAAAACCTAATCATAGGTGGGAGAATAATACTGAAATTGTATTTAAGTAAGTAGACTGTAAAAGTGCGGACTGATTAGTAGGCCCTGTGTTGTGATCATTGGCATGTTGTCAGTGTAGTCATGAAACTGTATGTGCCCGAAAGGGGGGAAAATTTCTTGACTAGCTGAGTGAGTGAAGCATTCTACTCCCTTGGTTTTGGAATAGATTTTAGTTAAATCATACCTGTCATTAGAATTAAGGTTTTTAACTTTTTTTCTTTTTTTGCTGTACATCTTTACACTGTCTGCAAGTCTTCTCTTTCATGGCACTTGTATTATGTAAGATTTTTATGTAGCAGGTAATGAAGGTGGGTATGATGGGAACAGTAGATAAACCACTGTTTTGAATTACCGCTGGAACTTCCTTAGATTATCATGGGTAATTGAGAATCTGCTGTATTAAAAATTCACAGTTAAATTAACAAAGCAAAGTTGTTTTCAAGAAGTACACACATTTGTCATGTCAGTGAAGATATTCTTAACTGTTTTAATGGAGTGAGAAAGAAATTTGCCTTAGCATAGTTTCTGTATACTGCAGAGGTAGAGAAGAAAGACAGCTAGCATATTATAGCTTTCTTCATAGTACATTAAACTTCTGATTTAATGGACTGATATGATAAAAGCAATATCTGGAGGAGAGGGATTTCCGCTAATGCTCACGGAGGAATAACCCCTCAGATTAACTATTTTTTCTTTTTTCACTGCCATCTTTAGAGGCCATGGTTGCTTATTTATTTACATTCTGTATATGTTCTGTCACAAGAAATGTACACATATTTGAAACCAAACTCCCAAGGTGTATATACAAGTAGTTAGGTATGGGTGGGCCCCAGCAGGTAGTATCCATTATTTCCAAAGTGTGTTAAATCAAGGTTTTACTGTACTACTGTCAGCTACAAATACGCCACATGGGTATGCTGTTTCATTGCTGAAGGCATTTGAAACTAACAGAAGATAAAATATGGGTAGATTGTACGCACATATATTTTATTAAAATCATGGATGTGGTTTGAATTCAAACTGGCATGTACATCTTGCTGTTGCTGTTGCAGCGCATATGTGTTACGTGTTGACTTTGGGTCCTTCACCTATACAAAATCTGCAAATGTTTTGACTTAAGGACTTGTGTACTGGTCTGTGGTTTCCCTATAAATGGCAACTTGTGATTTTACATTAGGGCACTTACTTTGTTAGAGTGGCCACAATCAGTGTTTGTGTTTTGAAGAATGTTTTTAGATTTTTTTGGTAAACTACAAGTAATTCATATTTTGAGATTCGAGGTTGCCACATTGTTGATACTGACGATTCAGGTCTTCCTGGTTGTCGTATACTGCCTTCATCTTCAAAGGTTGAGGAATCTTAGCATCCTTCAGCACTTTAAGATGATGGTGAAATGCTAGGGATCATTAACACTGCTACTCACTGTAACAACCTAAGAGACCAGAGTCTTCAAATAAAATTTCCTTATAAACAGTAACTATGAACCTCACATACCAACTGTCACACACACTGACATAATATTAGCAATGTGAGAACAGATATTGCTGTTTGCATGCAACATACTATATATTCAGATTACTGTATGGTGTCACTACGGTGCTTCAAAACTGAATGCTATGTTTGCTGTCATCATTCTTTATTATCCTTTTAATAGGTAAGGCTAACATTTTTAAGTGTACTAAGGAGAAGTGTGTTCTTTTTCCTTTTTTGTCCTTTTCTTCTTTCTTTTTTTTTTTTTATTTTTTTATTTTGAAGCCTTTTTTTAGCTCAGTAACAGTATAAAGTAGTATTTCGG
>Ga0123352_10001195_pt1 | contig 33905 bp, 22 predicted proteins | sample TergutLab28metaG_FD_89700 | JGI IMG/M metagenome (GOLD analysis project Ga0123352, IMG submission 89700) | Labiotermes labralis P1 segment gut microbial communities from Petit-Saut dam, French Guiana - Lab288 P1 | ecosystem: Host-associated > Arthropoda: Insects > Digestive system > Gut ...
AACGCCGCCGCGGGTCGACTACTGCCTGTAACGTTTCTTTTAATTTCCTTAGCTCCATTCCGCATCACCAAGGGTAGTTTACCATATTCCTCGCTCGGTGAATAGTAAATGCTGTTGCCCTGAAGGGTATATGGAGAGTGGAACAATCTTGAATCATGAATAGATACTCAATAAATAGCAAAGAGGCGCTGGATTTCCAGTCGCCTCTTTGCTATTTATTCCTAAAACAGGGACAGTTGGTCAATCGCATATCCCCGCTTGTAGTCCTGGATGATCTGCGGCATCCGATACCGAAGCCCCAGCTTGTGGCAAGCCTCTGCAAATACGGCGTACAGTTGTTTTGCCTTTGGACTGCTGCAATTATAGCGGTCACCATAGCGTTTGATGTATTTTTCCTTGAGTCCAGGGAACGACTGATCTAATTTGTGATAAAAATACTCCCGCTGTCCGCTGCGTAGCGTCACGCCAAAGGCGGGGAAGATAAATCGAGCGCCGCTCTCTTTTCCTAGGCGGACGATCTCCAATATGTTTTCCTCTGTATCTGTCAAAAAGGGGAGAGTAGGCATGAGGAGTATGCCAGTGTAAAGCCCCGCATCTGAAAGCTTGCGTATCGCCGCAAAGCGTTCCGAGCTAGGCGCAACATGAGGCTCAATCTGTTTGCTCAAACGATCATCTGCCGTCGTAACACTTAGTTGGATCAGCACAGGTGCGTTTTGCTTGATATCGCAGAGAACATCCATATCCCGCGTAACAAGGGGACTTTTTGTCGTAATCGCGGCACCAAAGCCAAAAGCATTGATCAGCTCCAGCGCGTGCCGTGTGAGCTTTAGTTCCGCCTCAAAGGGGTTATATGGATCAGACATGGCACCGGTTCCAATGACACCTGTCAGCACCTTGCGCGCAAGGTCGTTCCGGATAATCCGGAGCGCATCCTCCTTCGCCCGCACTTGATCAAAGGCTTCGATGCGATAGCAATCGCTGCGGCTGTCACAGTAGATGCAGCCGTGGGAGCAGCCCCTGTAGATATTCATGTTGTAATCCGTGCCAAACCAAGCGCTGGTCTTGGTTTTGGTCACGATTGTTTTTGCTGGTATGTATTCCATGATGGTATTATAACACAGATAGGTTCCTTTTCCTAAAGAACTGCCAGCGCAGCTGACTGAGGATTGACCTTTTCCCCTCCTTGGAAGGGTGGGAGGTATGCGTATTTTTTACCAGCAGGTACATAATTCGCTTACAAATATGAGCGAATAACCGAGCCAAGAAAATCCAGAAACGCAGCCCCAGCATACTTTGCGGCATGATGGAACTCTGTCCCTTCCAGCAAACAAGGAAAGGCTGTGATTTCCAGAAAGTATGCTTCATCCTCAGTGATGCGCCAATCCACTCTTGAGAAATCTTTCATATGAAGACCTCTGTGCAAAAGAAGGGAACAGTTGCGGATGTAATCCTGCAATTCCTTTGAACTATCCGGCTTCACATACAAAATGTCATTCTCTGTTTTTCTCTTGCCATCAAAAATATCAATCTCGCCAAAGCCTTGCGGTTGATACGCAAGTACCGACAAGACCTGTGCGTCATGCCCAGTTCCGGCAATCACCGCCGAAGCTTCTGTTCCCTTTATATACTCCTCCACTACATGGGCCTGACCGAACAGAGCGCAGCTTTCCTTGATGTGCTCAAATAATCCCGCATCGTTTTGGAACACCATCACACCGCGGCTCATATTTTCATGGTTCGGCTTGACGACAAAGGGTGGGTTCAGAAGGTTTAATTCCCAACGGAAATCTTCTTCGGTATGTACCATGGGATCAAAATAAATCCCCCGGGGAACATTTACCCCCAGATGACGGGCAAAGAGCTTTGATTGAAATTTGTGCATAGAAAATGCCGCGCCAAAGGCATCTGTGCCAATGTATTTTAACCTATGACTTTCACATAAAGCCGGAACTAAGGCTTCCCGATTCCGGCTTTCGCTCCCGCTCACAAGGTTGAATACGATATCATGATTTCCGATTGTAAGGATTCTTTCACACAGTTCCTCCACGCCGTTGATGCATACCACAGAATAACCCAGCGACCTGATGGCTTTTGATAAAAACGCAACTTCCTCATAATAAAACCCCGGCGCGGGGCTTTTGTCCTTTGTTTGATCGGCGTAATCATGTACAAGATATATCGTCATAAAATCCACCATCTTCTTTCTTACTATCATATTAAATTCTTGCAAATGTTTCAAGTGTAGCCTCAATGCAGAAATGACCATTGTGCGTTGTTCGCTGTAGGGGCAGACCTTGTGTCTGCCCTGTACGCTCTCACCAGACAGGGCAGACACAAGGTCTGCCCCTGCGCACAGCCATTTTCTGGAAGCAGAAAAAGCTTGACGAAAGAGGTCGAATTAATATATACTAATAGTAATAATTGTGTGCAGAAGTAGTACACGAAACTAGGTTCATCATCAGAAAGGGAGCGATTATTTTGGATAGGTTCAAGAAGGTATTTCGTCGATCAGTGATTGGTATTTTGCTATTTGCACTCATCTTTTCGACAATTTTCCCGGCATACGCCGTACCGTTCGGCAGTCCGGAGGCAACAAGAGGTGCCGTGGTCACAACATGGGACGCGCTTGTTGTCGAGCTGGCGGATGCAAGTAACGTCGGCGAAACCATCACCCTTGGCGGAAATCTCACCGCCACTGGCACAGCCACGGTCTCTGTGAACAACATCACAGTTGATGGTGGCGGTTTTACAGTTACAAGGGCAACTACAATGACAGCAGGTCGGATATTTGAAAACACGGTCACTGCGAATGCCAGCTTTACGCTCAGGAACTTGACCGTAGATGGCGCAAACATCAGTGTCTCTGGAAACGGTGGAGCTGTTTCGATGTTAACAGCAGGTACCAACCGTCTGACCGTTGAGAATTCCACATTCAGGAATCATGTGGTTACAGGCCATGGCGGTGCCATATTTGCCGGAACAGGTACCGGAAACGGCGGCGTGTACATTGTAAACAGCACATTTATGAATAACCATGCCACCGGCAACACAAGTGACGGCGGTGCCATTGCCACCGGATTTGGGATGATTACCAACTCCACATTCTTCGGAAACACCGCCGACCGCGCTGGCGCGGTTAACATTAACAGAACAGGCGGCAGAATTGTGAATTCTACCTTCTTCGGTAATGCTGCTACCGGCGGCACCCACGGGCAGATTCTCTTTGGCAATAACACAACGCTGGTCAACACCATCGCCCTAGGCAGCACCGGCACCACGAATGAAGTGCGGGATTGGGCAGATGGCGGCGGCAACTTGATCGGTACGCACCAAGCTCTGTCCGGTGCATTGCAAAGTACGACGACAATTGGCTTGACCGCACCGTTTAACTGGCTGGCCGCAACACCGCAAAATAACGGCGGCGATACGCTGACGATTGCACTGTTGGACGTGTCAGGCTCACCAGCCATCGGCGCGGGCTTGGCAACAGCAGCCGGTGTTCCGCTCTTAGACCAGCGTGGTGTCACGCGTAAAAATCCACCAGACATCGGGGCTTTTGAGTTTATCCCGGGCACATTGCAGGGAACCGAAATTACAAGCGTCACGATCAACGGTCTAGTCGCACCAGTCGCGGGAGAGACCGCCATTGATGAAAGCGATTTGACCCTGACCAATACAGCGACATACGAGATCACAGATTTTGAGTGGATTCCCCTGCCAGCAGACGATGAGTTTTCCCAAGGCAGAGTCTACCGTGCCATTATAACCCTCACGGCAGATGCCGGCTATACATTCACAAATCAAACCACAGTTTCAAATGATCTGATAGACCCCAATGCTCCGATTTACACACTTACAGTTGCAGAGCCGGGGGAAGCGGAAAACACCTTGGTTTACACGGTACAATTCCCCGCAACTGCTGGTGACGGCACAGACAACCACAGCCTCCAAATCACAAAGGCCAGAGTTGCTGCCGCAAACCCATCCAGCCTTTTCCTATATCGCCGCAGCAGAGCGACCAGTGCGGAAGAGTATTTAGCCGTGGGCGCAGGCTTTGGCGGTGATATGTACCGTGAGCAAGGCTCAAGCAACTACTACACCTTCAAGAGACATGCCTCTCTATCCGAGCCGCGTGACTTTACCTTCCAAACCACCTTCGAATACACCGGCACATTCGATCCGGCAAGAGTAGAATGGTGGCACGGTACAGGCGGCAATGTCCGTACGACGACAAACATGCCCATGACCGCCCAAACAGGCGGCACGGGCGCTCCATGGCAGCGCGTGAACTACCGCGGTACCGGCACTGCTGCACTGTTCGCTTTGATCGGCACACCTGAGTTCTACCATCCGGAACCCGGTGTGGTCACAGTCACCGCCACCTTCAACGTAAACGGTGGTCGCACCAACGCCGATTTCACAGATACCGCGTTTAACATCTGGAATCCTCTGCGCAACGCGACAACCAGAGTTTACTACGACGGAACCGAGGTCGCCAGCAGACCCTTCCGTATCCCGATGAGAGACCATGTATACTCATGGTTAGAGTTTGAAGAATGGATAGAAGACATTCAGCCAACTGTCACCGAATGGTTTGACGTTGACAGAAATAGAACCCTCGGTGACGGCACCTATGGTGCCAACGGTCGCTATGTTGCTTTGGAATCCCTGGGTCTGTCCAGCGGATTTGCCCTTACAGCGGGCGGTACCTTCTTGCGCTATGAGCCAAAGAATATTTGGAGCGCTGTTGTGGCAGACAGCAGAGCGTCTGTGGACTACTACTTCAATACAGTCGTGCCTACAATGAACTCCGGAACTCCGGCGCAAATTGCCGGGCTAATGGAAGACCCAGACGCAAGAATGGTCATCTTCTACAGCAACAACCACTCCACTGAATTCCACGGTTCTGATTCGGTCATGTACCTGTTCAGAGAAATAGCCAGAGGTCAGACCATCTACAGTACCGTAACGTCGGATGTCCAACGGCGGCAAGGTACCGGAACAGCCGCCGATTTCACCGAAAGAGCCCCCGGCGCAGTCGATAGAGACATTGAAATTTGCATTGACGAGCTTTTGGAGCGATACATCTTTGTCTTTTTGTTCATGGAAAACCCAGACGGCAGAGAATTTGGCGGCAGAAACGCCAACTTCCGCTTTGACCCCAACCGCGACGCCGCGACCCAGGCATTGCCGGAGTCTGTCGCTTCCAAACGAGCGATCGCCCGCTGGGATCCTCTGTCTTTTGTCGAATTCCACAGCAGCCGTCCGCGGCTTCAAATCGACCCCTGTACGGCTCCCCATGACCCCAACTACGAGGCTGACTTATTTTATACCGGCAGAGGGCTAAACGGCCACGTCGGTATGATGAACAGGCAAGCCCACGCCATGGGAAGCGCCGTTCTAGGAACCCAGGTAAATAATTCCTATGTGGTGCCGGAAGAAGATATCGACACTGCAAACGAACGCTTCGACGATGGCGCGCCCAACTATTCACCGCAATACACCATGCATTTCGGCTCCCTTGCTGTGACCATTGAGTCTGTCGGCACAACCGCGCGGGATGTTTGGTCTAACGCCATCCTTTCCTACGGTGCCTTATATGACCAGCTTGAGAACTGGGAAGATTACTGGGAGTTTAAACTGGAGTACAAACGGCGCGGTGTGACCAATGAGAATACCGATGCCAGAGTAAATCCCTTCCTCTTCGGCGGAAACAGACTCCTCACGCCATATGTTCCGCGCCAACTTCCGCTGGGCGCAACGCAGTTCTTCCCCGATTTCTACATCATACCCATGGACGACAGCCAGCTTGATAAGTCCCAAGCGCTAGACGGCGTACGCTGGTTGACCCGCTCACAGGTTGCTGTCTCTGTTCTCAATGTGCCGACGGAAATCGGTGGCACTATGTATTCTGCGGGTGCCTTCGTGATCGATATGAGACAGGGCAACCGCTTTATCGCAAACGTAGCACTTTATGCGGGCACAGACTTCTCCGCCACGTCAAGAGCTTTGTATGCCCGCCACAGTGCAGTGAATCTTCCCGCTTTGCGCGGCTTTACATCCAACCGGGTTGAGGGTGCATATACACTGAATACCACTCCATTTAACTACACCATAACACCGGCAGGACTCCGCAGAATGACCGATGATAGAGACATGGAAAGACTGCCGGCGCGAATCGACGGCAGCGGAGACTATGTCATTCTCAAAAACGCTGGTCTAGATACCATACGCCTCGTATTTGCAGCTCTGGGCGCATCCGGTCAAACACCGCATCCTGTAAGTATGATAACAGGTACCGCGCCGGTCGGATTTAGACGCGGAGACTTCGTTATGCGCTTTGCGGATTATCAAGCGGTCAACACCGGCGGAAACAGATTCTTCGTGGAAGGCACAAGAGTCGCCGCCGAGCCGAACGATCTGACGCCTCTTGTCAGACCCAGAATTACGATCAATGCGGACAATCATGAAATTTGGCCTCTGGCCTTTGAAAAGATGGGCATGATTGTACATGGCGCAGGTGCGCAAAATATCACGGACAACAGAGCAGATGTCCGTTTGAACACAGCGATTGCGGGTCAAAATGTAATCATCAACTATGACAGGGCCATCTCCGGAAACGCCATTACCAACGCCCTTGAAAACGGAACTGCCGGATTCATCCAAATCGGTGCGGGCGGCTTAGCTACAGCAGGCAGCTATTTGGGTACAGGCTTTGGCAGACAAGCGGCAGGCGGAAGCGAGGGTGTGCTGACAGGTACTTACTCCTCAAGCAGCATTGTTTCAAGCAGAATGGAAAATGCCAGATATGTCTATACCGGAAACTGCGAAATCATAACCACACTACCGGCAGGCGCTGTGCCGCTCATGATTTCCAACGACTACGGCACAAGTGTTGCGGCCTTTAATCCAGAATCCAGCTTTGTGGCGGGAAGAGCCACCGCAGCCCAGAAACGAGCCCTGAAAGGCAGTTATTTTGGCGCATCGGGAACCTTCCAAGGTAACCCGGACAACATGCCGGTAATTCTCTTCGCCGATGATGTGTTTATCAAAGCACACAACGAAATGTCTTGGCGGATGATGGGTAACGCCATACTTGTTGCTGCCGCCGGCATCAACCCGAACGAGACTGTGGTTCCACCTGATACAGAAATCACCCTCTCACCGGGAAGCACAACGGGTTCCACCTTGGTGGAATGGACCTTCAGCACCATGCCGACAGCCGCCGGATATGCAGCACTTGAGTTTGCCATTGGCGGCCCGGACGCACCGGACACCGGCTGGGTGAGACTAACTGATAACGTATCAGTGACCATTGCCGATGCCCAATCTCATGTGGGCGAGTTTATACATTTACGCTTTGCCGCAAACGATCCGTCGCCTTCTTCCTCTGCAATCAGAAGCGAAGCGATCTCTTCACTCAACATCAATGGCTTTGTGAAGGTGGATCAAGCTCCCTTGATTGTTGATCCGGTGATCGGCAGACGGGTTGGTCAACCGCCCTTTACGTTGAGCACATCCGGCGGTTCAGGAACCGGGGAAGTGACCTTTGCGCTGGTTTCAGGCGATGCTGTGACAGTTACCCCGGAAGGACTGGTAACAATCCTGACAGCCGGGGAAGTTGTAGTCAATGCCACAAAAGCGGGCGACGATAACTTTAACCCAACAACCTCACCGAACCTAAGCATCATCATCGGAGAGGAAAGCCACTTTGCAGGTGATGTGTTCGTGTCAACCTGGGCTGAACTTGTGGCAGCCCTTGCCGATTCCGCGAACAGCGGAAAAGTAATCGGACTGACGAACAATATCGACATCCCAATCGGCAGTGCGGCGGCTGTTGTATCCGACAATGACATCATCCTTGACGGCAATGGATTTACCATCAGTCGGCTTGCCGGATCGGCAAACAGCATCATCCGCAGCACCGCAACCCACTTCACAGTCAGAAACATCACCTTCGACGGCGGCGATTTCCTCCCGGCACCGGGTGACGGCGGAGCGATTTCAATCACCAGCAACGCTGCCAACAGCCTGACTGTCGAAAACTCTGTGTTCATTAACAACGTGGCCGGAAACAGAGGCGGCGCAATCTTCACCGGTGCAGGTGCACTGACAGCTATAAACAGTGCCTTTATCGACAACAGAACTGCTGGCGGGAGCAGCGGTGCGGGCGGCGCTGTGATGAGCGGCAATACGATTTTAGAAAACAGCACGTTTTTTGGCAATCATGCCACCGGAAACGGCGTAATTACAATAAACGGCACAGCAAATATCGCAAGTGTAACAAATTGCACGATTGTTGGAAATTCCGGCGGCAACCCGGGCGGAATCTGGGGTTCCACCTCTGCGAATACAACGATCAGAAACAGCATTATCATGGGGAACACCGGCACAACCAATCCCAATATGCGTGACGTTGGCGACGGCGGATTTAACCTCTTTGGAACCACGACAACGGCAGTACACGCGACCTCTGAAAGAAACATTGCCTTCCCTGTTGATTGGCTTGCAGCCGCACCGGCGGACAACGGTGGTAACACATTGACTCTGGCGCTGACCGACACCGGCACATCACCGGCCATCGGCAGAGTCACAAGCGGTGCACCAGACACCGACCAACGGGGCGTAACGCGTAAAGCCGCCTCCGATGTAGGTGCCTTCGAGTTCGTTGAAATCGAGTTCAGCGCTCTAACGGCAAACGGCGATGTAAACACAACGACAACAGAGCTAACAATCACCTTTGACCAGGCTGTACCCGGCCTGACAGCGGCAGACTTCACCGTCACCGGTGCGACTAGAGGTACGCTTAGCGGCACAGGCCCTGTGTATACGCTGACCATTTCAGATATTACAGTGGAACATGGTCAAACGGTGAATGTAGCAGTGGCCAAAGACGGCTTCACCTTTGCGCCTGCTAACCGGGATGTCGTGGTGAATGTGGCATCTACACAAGTAGTTGATCGCACACCGCTGGAAGAAGCACTTGAAGCAACAGAAGCGCTCCTCGCAGAACTTGATCTGGAGGAGGTTGAAGAGCTCGAAGATTTGATTCCAACACCACTCTGGACAGCGTTTATAGAAGCCATCGAAGATGCGTTTGCAGTATTTGATGATCCAAACGCAACACAAGATGAGGTTAACGAAGCGGCAAAAGCGCTTCAGGCAGCAGTTGCCGCGGTGGCGGAATATTTGGATGACAGTGGCGGCGGCAATAACAACCAGGGCGGCGGAACAGGCCCCGGAACTCCGCCAGCAGTCTACGAGTACGTCTACCACGATGCGTACATGTTTGGCAACGCAAGCGGCGAATTTAGACCGCGTGCAAACACCACACGCGCAGAAGTGGCAGCGATCCTTGTCCGTACCATGGTTGAAGATTTCGAGTACGGTGCGTATCCGACGGGCGTAACAACATTCTCAAGCTTCTCAGATGTATCTCCGGAGAACTGGTTTTACTGGTACATCGTATGGGCACAAACGGAGGGTCTTGTACAAGGCTTTGATAACGGCACCTTCCGTCCGAACGCACCGATCACCAGACAAGAGTATGCAGCCATGGTGGCGAGAACCGGCGATGTTCTTGACGCAGGGGATCTGGAGTTCGTAGACACAGAAGCGATCAGCAACTGGGCGCTTGACTATGTATATACAGCGTTCAGAAAGGGTTGGATGGTCGGAGATCAGAACAACAACTTCCGCCCGAATGCCAGCATCCTCCGTGCGGAAGTAGCGACAGCGACAAACCGCATCTTGGGTCGTGTAGACAATATATTCTTCACAGTAGGGATTGTACAAAACCTAGAAGACGCAAGAAGCTTCCCGGATGTAGCAAACGATGCATGGTACTTCGGCTCAGTCCTCGCAGCGGCGAACGATCACCGCAACAGGTTCGAAAATGAAAATCTCGTTCGGAAGTATATTCTTGTTGACTAAGTGCTGGAACAAGTAAAGAAACAACCCAAAGGGTCGAGCAGTATGCTCGACCCTTTGGGTTTTGCAGAAGGAAACTGCCACTTGCCGATTAGTCCGGCACTCTGCTCCGCTTTGGAAAGGAGGCTTTTTCTTGCGCCTATTGTAAATAAGCCCAATCTCAGTTATACTAATAAACAATATTAAAAGGGGGAGTGTACCCTATTCCACATTGCTCAAGAGGAAGAGGTGATCCAAGTGACCCAGATCAGCAAATCTGTAGTCAAACTAGACCACACACCAAAGGTACGCGGCGAGGCAGTCTACGCGGCAGATCATCCCATGGATGGCGTACTATACGCAAAAACCCTCCGTTCCACAAGAGCGCGGGCGCGTATCCTGGGGTTTACACTGCCAGAGCTGCCCGATGGCTATGTGGTAGCAGACTGGCGCGACGTTCCAGCTGCTGGGCAAAACGGTGTACCCATCATCGGAGACGATACGCCGGTATTTGCAGCAGAGATGGTAGAGTTCATCGGCGACCCCATCGCCATGGTCGCAGGGCCGGACATGCGTGTTGTGGAGCATATCCTCAGTGAAATTAAAGTGGAATATGACGACATAGAGCCAGTGTTTAATCCGGAAGAATCAGAAACGGTCTTCTACACCTTTGGTCACGAAAAGGGCAATCCGGATCAAGCCTTTGCCGAGGCGGACAAAATCTACGAAGAGACCTTCCGCACAGGCTATCAAGAACACGGATACTTAGAGACACAAGGGATTACTGTCATCCCAGAAGATGGCGGCATCACAATCCACGGTTCCATTCAGTGTCCCTACTATGTCCATAAGGCAGTTACCAAAGTGATGGGATTGGAGCCGAAGCAAGTCAAGGTAAAGCAAGATGTCACAGGGGGCGGCTTTGGCGGGAAAGAGGACTATCCCTCTATGCTGGCAAGCCGTGTGGCAGTGACGGCACAAAAAGCAGGCAAACCTGTCCGTGCCATCTATGATCGGCGGGAGGACATGGAAGCGACCAGCAAACGCCATCCCACAATCAGCCGTTACCGTGCCGCCGTGAAAGACGGAAAAGTGACAGCGATGGATGTGGACGTGATCTATAACGCAGGTGCCTATACCACAATCTCTATGGTTGTGCTCCAGCGGGGCGTGATTTGTGCAAATGGGGTATATAACATTCCGAATCTGCGCGTTAGGGGACGCTCCGTGAAAACAAACACGGTACCCAACGGCGCATTTCGAGGTTTTGGCGCACCCCAGACTTTTTTCTCAGCCGAACTATTTATGGCGCACATCGCGCGGGATTTGGGCATTGACCCGACTGTGTTTAAAGAGAGGCATTTTGTCCAAGTGGGAGACGAGACCTCTACAAAAGGCAAGTACCACTTCCCGGTGCCGCTGCCGGAGATGAATCAGAAACTAATCGAAGCATCCGGCTATTGGGAGAAGCGCAAAGCCTACGCAGTGCAAGCAACTGGTCGTTACCAGCGCGGGATTGGTATGTCCTACAGTTTCCACGGCGGGGGATTTACAGGCACAGGAGAGAAAGATATTATCAAAGCCCGCATAGTCTTGCAGAAACATCCAAACGGCAAGGTGGAGATACTCACAGCGGGTGCCGAGATGGGGCAGGGGCTGTTTACCACTTTCGCAAAAATCGTAGCAAAAGAGCTGGACTTACCTCTTGACCGCATCATCATAAACCTCCCCGACACAAGCCGTGTGCCGGATTCGGGCCCTACAGTGGCTTCCCGTAGTATCATGATCGTAGGCGAGCTTTTGCGCAAAGCGGCAATCAAACTCAAAGGGGAGTGGATAGAAGAGACTGCACAGCGAGTAGAAGAACACTTCACACAACCGGAGTGGCAGATTCCCTTCGACTACGAAAAATTCCAAGGCGATGCCTACCCCACCTATTCCTGGGGCGCGCATTGCATCGAGATCGAGGTGGATACCTACACAGGTGAACACAAAGTCCTGGGTGCATGGGGCTGTTACGATGTGGGTACGCCCATCGACCTGACTGTTGTCATGGGACAGATGGAAGGCGGTTTTCTGCAAGGCATCGGCTATGCGCACATGGAGCAGATGAACTATGACAAGCGCGGCAGAATCCGTAGTGTGAGCTATTCGGATTACACCATGCCCACAGCGGCAGATGTGCCAAAGCTGGATATCTTGCTCCACGTGGAAGAATACCCAGAAGGCCCATACGGTGCAAAAGGAGCGGGGGAACTCCCCATTGTGGGCGTGCCGGGAGCCTATGTAAATGCACTAGAGCAAGCGGTCAGGCGGGATTTCAGTCACATCCCAGTCAGCATAGAAGCCACACTAGACGCATGGGAGGAAGGTGAGAGATCATGAGCATCCCATTCATTTTAAACGGTACACCTCAAAGATATGAGGGAAGCGCCACAGATTGTCTGTTGGATGTTTTGCGCGGAGACCTTGCTTGTCTCGGCGTGAAATCCGGCTGTAATGAGGGCGAGTGCGGCGCATGTAGTGTGATCTTGGACGGTGTTCTCGCAAACGCCTGCATGGTCGCCATGGGGCGCGTATATGATGCGGAGATTGTGACAATTGAGGGATTTCGTGAGACCAAACAGTTTGCAGCCCTAGATCACGCATTTGGACAAACAGGAGCTGTCCAATGCGGATTCTGCACACCAGGCATGATTCTGGCGGCAGAGTGTTTGCTGCGCAAAAACCCGAATCCAAGCGAGAATGAAATCCGCGATGGTCTCTCCGGGAATATGTGCCGCTGTACGGGTTATAATGCCATCGTCCGTGCAGTGATGCTTGCAGCAGAGGAGGGGAGAGGTTTATGGTAAATGCTTACGCACCCCAAACCCTAAAAGAGGCGCTGGAGATCAGATGGCGCGAAGCAGTCACGCCCTACGCCGGCGGTACGGACTTGATGGTGGAACACAAGCGGACAGGCACCTACCTTTTCCTCCATCGCATATCCCAGCTCCAGGCGATTCAAACAGATGATAACTATCTGCGGATTGGTGCATCTTGTACATTCACACAGGTGAGGGAACATGCCGATACGCCGGAGATTCTAAAAGAAGCCATCAGCCGCATTGCGGCACCCGCCATCCGCAATCTAGGAACAATCGGCGGGAATATCGGCAACGGCTCCGCTAAGGCGGACAGTGTACTGATTCTCTTCGCGCTGGATGCAAAGCTCTGTCTCCAATCCGCAGACAGCGAGCGGGTAATTCCGATTGGCGCGTTCTACAAAGGAAGAAAAGAGTTGGATTTAGCCCCGAACGAACTGATCACAGAAATATTAATTCCTCGTGAGCTCCCAGCTCATTACACTTATCACAAAATCGGCGCAAGGGCTGCCCTTGCGATCTCGCGCCTGAGTTTTGTGGGACTTTGGACAGTGGAAAACGGCACCATCACCGCCTGCGCTACCGCCGTTGGTGCCATTGAGCAGACTGTGGTGCGAAAGCCGGAGATTGATCAAATCCTAATTGGTACCAAGGTGACAGAGATAGACAAGACAACAGTGCGCTATCTGGAAGCTTATAGGGAAACCCTAAACCCCATAGACGGACGCATATCCGCAGCCTATCGCAAGACAGTTTGTATGAATTTGCTGGCAGATTTCATAGAGCAGATCAAAAGGAGTGGGAGATGAAAACACTCATCCTAAACGGTTCACCTAGGAAAGAGGGGAGCACGGTACAGTGTATTGCAGAGCTCCGAAAGCACCTAAAAGGCGAGATTGTGGAGCTAAACCCCTTCTACGAGCACATCGCCCCCTGCGATGATTGCCGCGCTTGCTGGAAAAAGCCCGCATGTATTATCAAAGACGACATGGACAAGGTGTACGCCGATGACTACGACATTTTAGTTGTCGCCTCACCCCTGCATATGTCATCCCTGCCGGGACCTCTTGTGAATCTGGCGAGCCGTTTACAGGTGTATTATGCATCCAGAGCCATATTGCACGCCCCCATCCCACGACGGAAGAAAGAGGCTGTTCTCATGCTAGTCGGCGGCGGGGATGGGGAGCCGGACACTGCGATTGCGCAGGCAAAGACGATCTTCAGTCTGATGTGGGCAAAACTGGATGATGCGAATGTTGTGCTGTCCATGGATACCGATCAGGTAGCGGCGCGAGATGACGCGCTGGCGATGGGGAAGATTGAGGAGCTTGCGCTGCGGTTGAATGCGAGGGGGGCTAGATAGGCGCAACGACCAAAGCCTCCTTTTTCAAAGGAGGTGGCAGGCGAAGCCTGACGGAGGATTCAGTTTGCTGCAAGCCTGCAAAAGGGCAATCCTCAGTCCGCTGCGCGGACAGCTCCTTTGAAAAAGGAGCCTGGGCATCGAAGAAGCATTTACATCAGCAAGTTACTTATGCGTTAAAGCACTATAGGGATTATATAGACAAGCAAAAAAACTATAAAAATGTAGTAAGTGACACCGAGATGAGCTGTAAGTTATTCAAGCGTAAGCGATTCAAATAACCCAAAACCAAACCACATACCACCGGAGGTACCCAATGAACATCCCAGAACTATTCGGCTCAATGGTCTTCAACGAACCCGCCATGCGGGAATACCTCCCGAGTGAGGCATACGAATCCCTCAAGCGCACCATCGCCGAGGGGCTCCCGCTGGATCGGAATCTGGCGAATGCAGTGGCAAACGGTATGAAAGAGTGGGCGCTCTCCAAAGGGGCGACCCATTATACCCACTGGTTCCATCCCATGACCGGCATCACGGCGGAGAAGCATGAGAGCTTCATCACGCCCACAGGTGACGGTCGTGTCATCATGGAGTTTTCCGGCAAAGAACTGGTGAAAGGCGAGCCGGATGCATCGAGTTTCCCGTCCGGCGGACTCCGTGCCACCTTTGAAGCCAGAGGGTACACCGCATGGGACCCAAGCAGCTATGCCTTTGTTCGGGAGGGAAAGCTCTACATACCAACTGCATTCTGCTCCCATGGCGGCGAGTCCTTGGACAAAAAAACACCCCTTCTGCGTAGTATGGAAGCCTTGAGCACTGCCGCAAAGCGCATCCTGCGTCTATTCGGGCACGAGATCGCCCACGTGAACACCACAGTGGGCGCTGAGCAGGAGTATTTTTTGGTAGACCGCAAGTATTACTACGAGCGCAAAGACTTGACTTACACCGGGCGTACCCTATTCGGCGCACCGCCCCCAAAGGGGCAAGAGCTGGATGATCATTACTACGGTTTCATCAAAACAAGGGTTTCCACCTATATGCGCGACCTGAATGAAGAGCTTTGGAAGCTTGGTATCCTCGCCAAAACAGAGCACAACGAAGCCGCCCCCGGTCAGCATGAGCTGGCACCCATCTTTACCACTACAAATGTAGCGACAGATCATAATCAGCTCATGATGGAGATTATGCGCAAGGTGGCAAAGCGCCACGATCTGGCATGTTTGCTCCACGAGAAGCCTTTTGCGGGCATCAATGGCAGCGGGAAGCATGTCAACTGGTCGATGTCAACCCTGGACGGTGTGAATCTATTAGAGCCCGGAACATCCCCATCTGAAAACGCGCAGTTTTTGCTCTTCTTGGTGGCTATGATGAAAGCAGTGGACACCCATCAAGACCTGCTGCGCATCTCCGCCGCCACAGCCGGAAACGATCAGCGCCTTGGAGGAAATGAAGCCCCCCCTGCAATCGTGAGCATGTACATCGGGGAGGAGCTGGAGGCGATCTTAGACGCAATTCTCGCCAACAAGCAGTATGACCCAAAAGAACCGGGTGTCATGCGCATCGGGGTAGATGTTTTGCCCCATGTACCGCGAGAAATGTCAGACAGAAACCGGACAAGCCCATTTGCCTTTACAGGGAATAAATTCGAGTTCCGTATGCCTGGCTCTTCTGCCTCCATCGCAGACCCAGTTACAGTCTTGAACACCATTGCCGCAGATGCACTGAATCAATTCGCCGACGAACTAGAGGGCGCAAAGGATTTTGAGGGTACGCTAAATGCCCTAATCCGCCGTACAGTGGGAGCGCATAAGCGCATTCTCTTCTCCGGAAATGGCTATGATCAAGCCTGGGTCAAAGAGGCGGCACAGCGTGGTCTCATGAACTTAGAAACCACAGCAGACGCGATCCCGCATCTCTGTACACCGAAAAATATCGCCCTATTTGAGAAGCATGGCATTTTCTCCAAGGCAGAGCTATACGCAAGACAAGAGATTTTGCTGGAAAATTACTGCAAAGTCCTGCGCATTGAAGCGCTTACCATGGTGGAGATGGCGAAATGTCACATTTTGCCTGCAACCATCGCTTACAGCAAAGAACTGGCAGAGACAATCATTGCCAAACGTGCTGTGGCAATGGGACTATACTGCAAAACAGAGACAGCGCTCCTGGGCGAGATATCAGCCCTTACCGACACGGCTTACGAGCGTGTAAACGCGCTCCAAGCCAGCGTATACGCAGCAGACGCGCTGGACGGCTACGGCTCACCCGGCACAGCCCAGCATTTTAGAGCAAATGTTCTCCCCGCTATGGCAGAACTCCGCCAGACAGTGGATACGCTGGAAACCCTGACTAGGAAGGCACTATGGCCGTATCCGTCGTATGGGCGGTTGATTTATCTGCATTAGGGTGGGGAAGGCGCAAACAGAGCTTCATAACTACGCTTGGAAGATATTTTTCCCACTTTACCGTGATACATTGATGAAGAGGGAGTGAGAGGACTGAAAGCGCTAAGAACTAAGAAGAACAAAAATTTGCGCACAAAGCTTCAAACATTGCGGAAGAAGTGTATTAGATTTTTGCAAATGTCTGTTTTGTATGTCTTTCTTCTTGCTTTGTTTATTTCAGTGGGGCTACTTTTAATATGGGGGGCGTTTGAATATTTACAGAAAGAAGCCTTTATACACTACTACTCAGAGGATTTTGACGAGATAGAATTCTCAGCCAATGCAACACACTCCTTTTTGAATAGTGCTTCTTCTGAAGGTAAGAACTTTTTTGCAATACAGTTTCCGGGACGATTGCCACAGGATGGGTATGAGACAAGTTTGGGAGATCTCACGCTGGAAATACCAGGTCATAGCTTTGTAATTGATGGAGTAGAAGTACATACCTCTAATGATGATCGTGTTGACTCCACCGGGCGTAGTATTATATTTTTGACGTTAGGCGTTAATTTGCCTATGCAGCATAATCCAGATGGTCTGGCAAGTTCTAGAGCTTTGAATCTTTTTGTCACACACTGGAACCCTATCCACGGCTTGCGTTTTGAAACTTTAAATAGCACTGTATCAATGTCAACAGATGCTCTTAATCGCTCCTCTGTTAGGTTACGTACTAATGACTTAACATGCTCTTTTGGCTTTGAGAGTTCAGTCAACATGATATTGAACAACAACTACCTTGTTACAATTAGTGACGGCAGTGGTGAAGAGCTTTTTTATGCTCAGCCAGCAACAAACATTAGCTTTTATTCGTCTGGGATGACTATCACAAGTTCTGAAGATTATATATTTGAACTAACAGGTTCTTCCGATAGTTGGCGAACTATCCGTGGAAGTGTGAAAAATGTTGATATTATGAGATCAAGTGGAGAGCTTGCTTTTTTTCAGACAGCAAGCCCTATTACATACACACCGATTCGCCAAAACTTATTTTTCTCAGAAGGAGAATCTGAAGCAGAGACAAGAAGGGAGGATATACAAGATCAAGTCTATGGAGTCCCCGAACAGCACAGGCAGTCAGCGGTTCAAATGATCGAGCGATTTATGATTTATGGAATAATATCTAACTATGACGATCCTCTAAATCTATCTCTTTCTTTTACCGAGGAAGAAGGAGCAACCGTATCTGTTTATGGGATGGTTGAAGACGCTAGAATCTCAGGCTTTAGCATCGTTCCGAACTTTGAAAGTTGGCTATATAGTAATTTTTCTGTTATCGCAACGGCTCTGATAACTTCCATATTTGCTGCGTTTATAGGTGTATTTTTTACTTCAAAGCGTAACAAGAAACCACCCAATTGTAATCAACACTGTGTGAACAGAGAAAGAATGCGCGTTCGGAGATCTATATGGCGAGCTAATCGCAGGTCATAAATAAAAGCAAAGCGGCTGTTCCCACAGGAACGGCCCCTTTGCTTCTCCGCTACCCTCAACTACTAATCGATTTCTTAATCTGCCCAATGGCATTCTTCTCCAGCCGCGATACCTGCGCTTGGCTGATCCCCACCTCGCCGGCGACTTCCATCTGCGTCTTCCCATCGTAAAACCGCAGTGCGAGGATGTGCTTCTCCCGCTTACCCAAGCGCGAGATCGCTTCATTGATGGCAATCTGTTCCAGCCAGCTTTCATCGGTGTTTTTCGTATCACCCACTTGATCCATCACACAGATCGTGTCCCCACCGTCTGTATAGATCGGCTCAAAGAGGCTGACAGGATCCATAATAGCGTCAAGGGCGCTCACCACATCCTCGCGCCGGATATCCAGCTCTTTGGCGATCTCATCCATCGTAGGCTCTTTCTGCTTGTCCCCTGTGAGGCGTTCCTTCACCTGAAGCACTTTATAAGCAAGGTCACGCATACTCCGGCTCACCCGGATGGGGCTATTGTCGCGCAGATAGCGGCGAATCTCGCCGATAATCATCGGTACCCCATAAGTTGAGAAGCGCACATTTTGGCTGATATCAAAATTATCGATTGCCTTGATCAGCCCAATACAGCCAACTTGAAACAGATCGTCCACATTTTCCCCGCGATTGAGAAACTTTTGAATCACCGAGAGCACCAGCCGCAGATTCCCGGCAATCAGCTCCTGCCGCGCCTCCTGATCACCCGCTTTGGTGCGATGGAGCAATGACATGATCTCATCGTTTGTGAGCACCTTGAGCTTTGCCGTATTGACCCCGCAAATTTCAACCTTTCCTTGCATGGCACACATCCCCCTTTGTGTGCTGTTATTATTTCCCGGAGAGGTGAGTTTGATACGGGGGAAGTTTCGATGGCTTCCTTGATTACTGGGAGCATGCACTTTTTATTCGCCGCTCTCCTGCATGTTATCGCCGCTGCTGACATTGAGAGAGTTCTACCATCAAGCTGGCTGTCTTTGCCGCAGTCTACCACAGATTTTGTCTTCTTCAACAAACTGTGCAGCTTCCCAGCATATAAAAAATCCTCCTATCGCTTTATGTTGCGATAGGAGGATTTTCTTACTGCGTCCGCTTTATCGTGCAAGCGGTGTTTTGAGGCAAGACTACGCGGAAAGTCTGAGCGTTATAGAGGCCCGCGCTGCACCGCAGAGTGTCCGTGCAGTGATGACTACGGTACCGCTGGTAGCTCGTGCGGTAACAAGGCCATTTGTGTCTACAGAAGCCAGTGCCGGGCTACTGCTGGACCAGGTGACATCTTGCGCGATGTGAGCCGGAGCAAACAGGGCATTAATCGGAGCAACGATGGTGTTAAGTTCTACGGCCTGGTTCCGTCTAATTGTAGTAGGCGCGCCTTCAAAACGGACAGCGATCTGATCCACACCCATAAACTCGCGCGGATCATCTTCGATGAGACGGAAGATAGGCAGGTCTCTGGTGACCGGGCAGTTTAGAAGCGTTCTGCTGTTATCGATACGTCTGGTGCCGCCGGTGCCGCCGTTTCCGGTCGCATTCGTTCCGTCGGTCTGTAGAGATTGTATCCACGAAATGGATACAGTGGCACCTTCCCGCATAGCCACACGCATATCAGGTGTCATGAGCTGGGCGATAATGTGACCAGCAACTTGATCCATGGGGATGAATAGTACCGGCACATCGAAATCTACGTTTGTCAGACCACGTAAGCCTGTTGTGAAGGCGGCATCGCGAGGTACGACAGTGCCGGGGCTCACATAGAACTGTTGTAGCGGTGCGCTTACGCCTGGTTTGAGAATATAATACTCAACACCATGGTTTGCAAGCAGGGTACGAAGGTCTGCAATTGCTTGGGCATAGTCGTTTGCTGGGTTGGCTGCCACATTTGAATGGGGAACCCAATCAATTTCCATCGGTACAATGTAACCGGTGGGTCGGCTGATTAGCTCCACATCTCTTGTGAGTGCGATTTGATGATTGGGGGTTGCAAGGGTGTATTGACCGCCCCGTGCAACATTCCAGCGCGGGATAGATGGCATACGATTGTCTCTTGGGTGGGCAGCGCCGACGGTGCCGCCCTGTTGATCCCGCACAATCAAGCTGTTTGGATTTGCAGCGTCAACCGGATCATAGCTTCTGCCGCCTGCGATCAAATCCGCACGAACTTCCGCAACGGTATCATGGATTTCAGTGGCATAGTCACGCATGTATTCAACCAAAGAACGATATGACACATAGGTTGAATAAGCACGGCGCATGAGGTTTTGGGAAGTTTGGCCGCGGGTCTCAAAGATCATAGAGATGCCGCCCCACATGCCATAGAAGTGGTTACCAACGGAAGCGTTTACGATCATAACATTGTAGTAACCAAAACGCAGACCGGCATCTTTGCCATCATCGAAATTGCGTTGCAGCATATCTGATCCTAGCCCAACAATACGTGGATCTACGTCCAGAGTAGCTGTCAATTGAATCTGATGATCATCGCCCATGGCAGCACCGGTGAGCCAACCATCGGCACCATAGGCATTGGTTCCGATCTCGTGACCATCCACAGTGACTTCCGCCATGAATGCCAGCCATACTTGATGCATTTGCCAGACTTCTTGTGTGTAATGAATCACAAAGTCGCGGTTGCCGTCCGTACCTCTTTGCGCAGGGCGGCCCGGAGCGGTTCTGTTGGCATCTAGTACTTGGGATGTGCCGCGCTGCATTTGGTAGTTACCGGTTCCGTTGACACCCAGGTACAAAACAACATTGATATCTTCCAGTACTTCTACACCCCAAGGGGTTGCCGCCAAGGCATAGGCCAAAGCGAGAGCGCCTTCTTGGCTGGACTTCTCATGACCATGGGTACCGGTATACGTAAACAGCGTGGGTCTGCCATTGTCTTGCACCAGCGCACCAGCTTCGATCCAGCAGTCTACATCTGAGAGGTCAGTGGATGTAAACACCAAGAAATCGTTCTGGAAGAAATCGACTTCTGGAATATGTGCAAAATTATGCGGGGAGAAGCCTGCATTGAATCTGTACGTATTGGTGCCATTGACCGGATGTGCAGTCAATTCATCGTAAAATGCCCACTTCTCAAGATGAGTTGTCCACTGATAGAGGGATCTGCTTGGGTCATGTAAGCCAACCAGCATACCGGTGTCTTCGCAGAAAATTTGATTTCTGAATTGCGGTGTGTTGAAATTATTCGGGTTCCAGGGAGCCAGATCACTGCCCAGCGCCCAAGTTTGTCCGGGCAATCTTTCGCCGGTAATCGGATCACGCTGTGCTGGAACGACTGACCAGTTCCCGCCAGGGGTAAATCTGTCACAGATTGCGTTCAACGTAACGACTCCTGTTTCAGCATGTTGCTCATATGCATGGCGTGTTCCTGATGCCGGAGCAACGGCTGTGAAAGATGGCGCTCTTCTGTTGTTTTCGATCGGCAAAAGCATATAGTTGAGTTCATCGGCTACCACTAGGTCTGCTGGCACATAGAAGTGGGTGTGAATTCTATGGAAGCCGTTCGCCCAAGAGTAAAGTGTGTGCCAGCCTGGGGCGTTCACAAGGAAGAAGCTGCCGGCCCCGGGAATGATCGGTACGGCAGTTGCACTGCTTGTTGCATTTAGCGTATTGTGCGCATTGCCAACAATACCGGTGTGTACGCGAACATAGAGGTTCGCTGCGGCATCGGGGGTCAAAAACTGCGGTCTGAGCAAGACACCTTCCATAGAGGCAAAGGGCTCAAGCAACACCAGTTCCGCAAATGGCAGTTGGCTGAGATCCACTTCCGTCTCTGGCTCAGCAGAGTCTTCCGGGTATTCCGCAGCGAGATCCGCTTCCGGATAGTCGTCAATATCGTCTTCAACGGGCTCTGCTTCCACATAATCATCAGCATAGTAATCAGCGGGAATCACTTCCGCATAGGGATCAGTAGGCGTTACTGCGCCTGCAAGGGGAGTCAGAGTTAAGACGATCGCCAGCAAAATTACCAGCATCTTAACACCTAAGTCTTTTCCTAGTTTTTGTTGAATGAATTGCATAGATGAGTCCTCCAAATCCTTTTAAAATTCTTTCGTTTCATGACTTTGCTTGGATCGATAAATTGTTAGAAAATTGCGCTGTGAAACACCTCCTCTAAATGCTAGACAAAATGAATTTACTAAAATGTATCCCAATTACCAACTGCACACACTTCTTTGAATCGAGCACGCATATTCATTTGCCGAATATAACCTTATATCACGTTTTCTCGCATATGTCACGGGTTTGATGCAAAAAATGAAATATTTTTGCACATTGACAAATTGTAACAGATTGTTTTGTGCATTTTTCATTGTGAATCACATTATAATTTACAACATATATATCATTAACATGTATATCAATCCCAGATATGGTAAACCCGCCGCGGGAGATACTCTATTAGACTATAGTCTTGTATTTTTTTGAATCTCTGTCAAGTTTGGTATGGGGGAAGTTTCAACATTGCCTTTTTCCATTCCGCGTGATACCATAACTTTCAGGAAAACTCCATTTGAAACAAAGGATATTGATATATATGAACACTCGCAAGTACACGCTTTCTTCTAAAGTAGGATACGGACTCATCGATATCTTAGGCGGCGGCTCCTTTGCGCTGATTTCGCTTTTATTTCTGAATTTTCTCATAACGGTAGAAGGCATTCACCCGGCGCTGGCAGGCACCATTCTCTTGACCGGGAGCATTTGGGACGCTCTGACAGATCCTTTGATGGGTATTCTGTCTGATAGCACCAGATCGCGTTTCGGGCGGCGGCGGGTGTATCTGCTCGCCGGTGTGTTTCCGGTCATCCTCTTCTTTGCGCTCCTGTGGTACAGTTTTGGCATCGATAGCATGACCATGCGTTTTGTCTATTATCTTGTGATTTACATCCTCTTCACATCGGCCTCAACTCTCGTTATGGTACCCTATAATGCGCTTCTACCTGACATGGTTGAGGGATATAAAACCCGATCCAGCTATGTGAGCATCCGCATGTTCATTTCTGCCCTCGCAGCTACGATTTCGGTTACTACTCCAAACCTGATTCTCGGAGCAGAGGGAGAGCGCACAGCTAGAAGCTATCTCTTGATGGGCATCGTATTCGGTCTCTTCTATGGCATCCCGATTTTGGTCGGATTTTTCACAACTTGGGAGAACCCAACACCAATGAACGAGAAACGTTTGACCCTGCGCGAAATGCTGCGCCGATTTGGACAAACCTTTCGCAATCGTGCCTATCGGCAATATCTAAGCATTTTCTGCTTCGGACAGATGGCGACAGACTTTGTGACGGCGATGGCTGTGTTCTGGCTGGTGGATGTTTTGGGTCGGCAAGGACTGTTGACTATTTTCTCCGGCATTCTCATGGGTGCAACAATTTTAATGCTTCCTGTGAACAATTGGATGGCAAAACGGTATGGGAAGCAGGTTCCATCTTTTGTCCTCATGCCATTCCGTGTCCTAGCACTGGGTGTTGCGTTCTTCATGGGAGCAGAGTCTCCTATGTGGCTTTTGGTTTTAATTTGTGTGTTTTGCGGAATCGGCAATGGTGCTTCTAGCTTTGTGCCATGGAGCCTGCTTCCTGACCTGCCTGACAGTGATGAGATGATCAACGGCAGCCGAAATGCTGGCATCTTTGCCGGAATGGCGACTTTGGTGCGCAAAGTCTCAGGCGGCGTGGCGATTTTCCTCGCCGGAGCGGCACTCTCCCTCTTTGGCTATGAGGAGAGTGTAGCAGGGATCATGGTTGAGCAAACGGATGTAGCGATTCTAGGTGTGCGCATCTTGTTCGCCGCGATCCCGACCCTTCTAAGTTTGATTGTCGTACTTCAGGGGCCGCGATATGCTCTCACCAAGCGCAATCACGCGGCGATCTTAGAAGCGGTGGCGCATCGCCGCGAGACCGGGAGGCCATCAGCCAATCCAACAATCATAGAAGCTTGTGAGCGCGTTTCCGGACATCCATTTGGAACGCTTTGGGTGGGCAGGGAGGTGGAGTAGATATGGTGACAAGTGACAAAGACGGCACATCCTTCCAGGGTGATTTTTCCCTTGTTCATGACTCCATCGGTCTAGGAAATTGCGAGATCATCGCCCGCGCCGCAACATTACAGACGCGCCCGGTGCATGGTATGCCAAACCTGTGCCGTCATATCCAGCGTGAGCATAGGAATTGCAGAAAGCCTGTTCGGTCTAGTGATTTGGCTGATCACATAAGCTTGAGCGGCGAGCTAGACAGCGGCGGGACTTGGACGATGAAGTTTGAGCTTCATCCCGAGGCACTGTACTTCTCGCTCCACATCCCAAATGCCGATGAGGTCGGTTTTTCTTTCTATTCACCGTCAGATGAAGCGGTTTGGGGCTTTGGCGAGCAGTTTTCACACCTGAACATGGCAGGGAAGTCCTTCACTCTCTGCACCAGTGAGCAGGGAATCGGACGCGGTGCGCAACCCATCAGCACTCTTGTAAACCTCGGCGGCGGACGCGGAGCTTCGGGAGACGCATTCACCACATATGCCCCCATGCCGGTCTTCGTTACCAGCCAAGGTCGGGCCATGTGTTTTGAGCAAGACAGCATATATTGGTGCGATATTCGCAAATCGAAGCAAGATCGGATACAGATCACCGCCTGGGGAGACACGCTTTCCGCTTGGATACTAGGCGGAACATCACCCTTAGAACTCATTGAGCGGCACACAGCCATCACGGGACGACTGCCCAGACTCCCGGATTTTGCATTTGGATCCATCCTCGGCATCCGTGGCGGGCGCGCCGCAGCGGAAGAGATTTTGCAAAAGTGCCGCGATCACGGTGCGCCGATCACAGCACTCTGGATTGAGGACTGGCAAGGGAAGCGAGGCAAAAACGGCGGCCCGCCCCTCTGGTGGCGCTGGTATCCGGATGAAACGCTATACCCGGATTTTAAAAACTGGGTCAAGTCCTTACATGACAAGGGAATTGCCGTTTTAGGATATGCAAACCCCATGCTCTCTGTGCATCCAGATAATCAACTCTATCTAGAAGGGTGCGAGAAGCGTTATTTTGTGCAAAATCCAGATGGCAGCGATTGGACGATGCACTTTTACACCGGTAAAGAGTTCCAGTCTGTCCTTGTTGACCTCACCAATCCGGCGGCATATGCCTGGCTCAAGGAGCGTTTGCGAGAGGGGATGGTCGAGACCGGGCTCTCCGGCTGGATGGCAGATTACGGGGAATATGTCCCCCTAGACGCTCGCACATACAATGGCGATGCAGTTGCCGCACACGCAGCGCACCCTGTTCTATGGGCGAAACTCAACCGAGAGCTGATTGAAGAGACGGGAAATCTGGGCAAGATTTTCGCTTTTCACCGTAGTGGAGGTGTAGGCAGTAACCGATATGCTACCTCTTACTGGGCTGGAGATCAGAACCCCACATTTGACGCCTATGACGGACTGGCCTCATCTATCGTCGGTCTCATCTCCGGCGGGATTTCGGGGATGAGCATCAATCATACAGATATCGGCGGGTACACAACGCTGATCACCCCCATCTACAAGCTCCGGCGCAAGAAAGAGGTCATGCTCCGCTGGCTGGAATATGCCGCCTTTACGCCCCTGTTTCGTACCCATGACGGGAGTGTGTCAAATCCACACAATTATCAATTTTATTGCGATACAGAGGGATATGCAGCCTTTGCAAAGTTCGACCGGGTTCATTTTGCCCTCAAGTGGTATTTATTGGAACTCCAAGAAGAGGCTGTTATCCGTGGATACCCAATGGTGCGTGCGCTTTGTTTGCACTATCCCGATGATATAAACTGCCATGACATCCGCTATCAGTATTTACTAGGAGCCGATCTTCTGGTGACACCGGTCTGGCGCTCCAAGGCAAGAGAAGTTGCTGCCTACTTACCCCGCGGAAACTGGTACTGCATACATTCCGGGAAAATCTACGCCGGCGGCATCCATCGAAAGCTTCCCGCGCCACTTGGAAAGCCAGCTGTTCTCATCCGTGCCGAAAGTGATAGAGCAGAACGGCTGTATACCACCCTGCAAGACGCATTTGCAAAAGACGAAAGTTGAAAGCGCAATAGGCATTGCAAAAGCTTGCAAGAAAAGCATAGAGAGAAAGGGCGAAGTATATGAAACTGGCAATTGCATCTGACAAATCCGGATTTTTGCTCAAAGAGGCCATTCGCGCATACCTAGACGAGAAAAACATCCCGTATGACGATCTGGGCACGAAAGACACAGAAAACCCATCCCCATTTTTCGCAACAGCACCACATATCGCCCCCCTGGTCGCAGACAACACACATGACCGCGCAATTCTAATCTGCGGCACCGGTATGGGTGTGAACATCTTGGCGAACAAACACAAAGGCGTATACGCTGCCGCTTGTGAGAGTGTCTACGCCGCGAAGATGGCCCGTGCGATCAATGACGCAAACATCTTGTGCATGGGCGGCTGGATTGTCGGCCCGGAGATGGGGATTGAGATGGTGAAAGCTTTCCTAGAAACCGAGTTTTTACAAGACTTAGAAGAGTGGAGACAAACCTTCCTCACAGGCACCAAAGAGAAAGTGACCGGCATTGAAAACAGACTATTCAGCTAGGGAGGGTGATCACATGAAACGGGTTATAAAACTAGGTCTTGTCTGCCTTGTTCGCAAGACATTTGATTTTGAGGCAGCAGGGGAGATCTATCAAGATATCTTGGCGAAACTAGCGCAAGACAGCTCCATTGAACTCATCGCAATCGAAGCCCCGGTTATCGAGCCGGAGGAAGCAGTTGCGGCCGGTAAACAATTCGCCGCTGCACAAGTAGATGGCATTGTTGTCATCAGCGGTACATTTCACTTAGGACATCTACTCTTAGAGATCAAAAAACATGCAAACCTGCCCACACTCTTATGGGGTCTGCCGGAATTGCCCTATAACGGCGGGAAGATTCGCCTAAACTCTGTTTGCGGCGTAAACCTCAATGCCTCGAATCTAGTCAAAAGCGGATTTTCAGACTTCACTTACACCATCGGCACAGAGATCGATCAAGACTGGGTAGACGCGGTGCGTATGATCACCGCCTTACGTGATTGTCGGATCGGATTAATCGGCTCTCGTGCGCAAGGATTCTTCAATGTGGGCGTATCAGAGCTCGCCCTCTATGAGAAATTCGGCGTACTTGTAGACTACTATGAGCTGGCAGATCTCTGGGCTGTCAAAGAAGACAAAGCTGTATCTGCGAAATACTTAGAGCGGACGCAAGGCTCGTTTGACACATCTGAGTGCAGCAGCGAGCAAGTGGAAAGAGTCGCGGCCCTATCGGCAAAGCTTCAGAAGTTTGCAAAGGAGAGAGGACTCTCCGCCTTAGCCATTCGCTGTTGGCCGGAATTTGCCGCCGGATACGGCATATCACCCTGCGCGGCCATGTCATTGGTGCAAGCAGATGGTCTCATTGTCGCCTGTGAGGGGGATGTGGACTGCGCCATCACCATGCTCTGCCATCAAGCGGCAGGGGCTGAAACGCCCTTTATGGCAGACTTATCCCAAGTAGACTTAGAAAATGACTCCGCCCTCATGTGGCACTGTGGTGTAGCGCCCTGCAACTTGACAGATGGGAAATGTACTCCTACTTTGGACACCTACTTCGCAGGCGGTAAAGGTGTAACAGCCGGATTTGTTATGCGTCCGGGTGCTATCAACATGGCACGCTTAGATAGCATCAAGGGGGAATACCGGCTTCTGCAAGAATGCGGAGAAGCCTTGCCCATGGAAAAACTCCTATCCGGCACCTATGCAAAAGTGCGCTTTGATTTGCCCATGCAAGAGATACTCGACAAAGTAATATACACCGGTGTTGCCCACCATGTATCTATGGTATATGGCGACAATTCCCGGGCATTTGAGATTTTTGCACGATTGAAAGACCTTGAAATTCTTTAGGGATACAACAAGAAAGCCCGCCATTCTTCAATGGCGGGCTTTAAGTGACGTTCGTCAAGATATTGCCCCGAAAAATTCAAAGCCCTAGTATGACACCTCATACTAGGGCTTTGGTTTGTGGTGCTGTAGAAAAATTTGGTGTTCCAGAAGTCGAGTGCGGGTAGCCTTTGCGTCTAGAAATGTTTATTTGGGAACCTTAGCGCAAGTCTGCAACAAGTTAACCACCTATCTCAACGCCACGGAAAGTCACACGCACCACATCCTCAGGATGGATGAAATCCATAGAGTATTGGAGTGTCGCCAGATCATATACGCCACCCTCTGCCCCATTGAATCTTGGCTCGACGATTGCTCCATCCGCAAGATAGAGTACAAGCGGGTTGTCTTGGAATATATCAAAGCCGCCGACGAATATCTCAAGCTCAACATTTGTCGCACCGAGAGTCACTTGTGTGGGGTGTCCCTCAAAATAGCCCTTGAAGATTCCTGCTTGGAGCGCTGTATCGTTGGGTATCACAAATTCCCAGTTTCCAAGCATTGTATGCGCGGCATACTCGGTCGATAAAGAGACGCCGGAATCTTGAATGCCGCTTGCGATCATATCAAAGCGCACCAAAATATCTCTCGCTTCTGTGAGTGCAAGACCGGCATAAACGAAAAAACCCGCTCGCAGAGTGTAGTTATCCAAAAACTCCACCTCTACTTGCCCCCAAGGATTGGTTATAGGGTCGTAGCCTAGCCATTCATCCCATCGAAGCAAAACTAGAGTATCTGATAATCGCTCACCTGTTGGGTCGTGGATTTCCAGTTCCAAGTACAAACCGCCGATGCGGGTATCGTCCCAAAAGGCGGCGATTAGTTCGACCTCTACATCACCCTCATTTGCGTGTACGGTGATGTCCGCACCTGTTTGGACATACGGGGCGGCGGTTTCGTTTCTGAAAATGGATTGGAATATCGAGTCGAAGTCAATCACACCAGATACAGCGAGTGCTGTTGTGGCAAACACGAGCGTAATTACCGCCGCAATTGCAGTAAACCCTCTCCTAAAGCGGCGTGGTGCAGATTGTTTTGCACCAACTGTCGAATGTTGGATTTTGCTCATGGTAAGTTCTTTAATCCGATGAACATCCCATGTTTCATTTTGTGTGTTCACTGCTAACATACCTCCCCGCTCAGGATTGTTTCGAGTTTTTTTCTGCCGCGTACAAGCCGTTGTTTGACTGCCGATTCTGTCATTCCTATTCCGGCACCTATCGTAGCGGCGGTTTGTGCGTCATAGTAGTATCGCAAAAATATTTCGCGGTCTGGACTGTCCATTTTAAGAATTGCAGACTTTACCGCAAGTTGTTTCTCGTGTGCCAGAAGCATATCATCCATTTCGTACACTTCAGCACTCATGCGCCCATCATCAAGCGGCAAGTCAGTACGGACTTCGCGTAGTTTGTTTTTTGCCTTATTGCGGGCTGTTGCACTAAGCCACGGTTTGAGTTTTTCCACCTGATCTGCGTTTTCCCATAAAGCAAAAAATACATCAGATGCAGTTTCCTCAACATCCTCTTTAGACAAGCTTTCGCCGGCAGTGTTGCGAATCACAACACATAGGTATGTCGCATATTTGTCAATGATTTGCCCGAGCGCGCGCTCATTCTTGCGTCGAACTGCGCGGAGCAGTGCTGTGTCAAACATTGCTATGCCCCACCTCCTTGTTCTTTTATGATGACGACTGTCACTCATAAAGACACAGAAAATCAGTGTTCGGTGACATGACAAGTGAAAAAATTTGAAGCATATAGTATCAAATGGCCCTATCCTCATACAGAAAATCAGCTTTCTATATGTGAATAGAGCCACTCAGCGCAAAAATATAAAAACTACTCACTGCCTACCGCATAACATACAGCTTTTAGCATTCATCTTTATTGTCCGTTGATTGTCACCTGCTGCGTGAATGTACCCGCCTCAATCGTAGTCGACAGCGTAACATTTGGTCTGGAAGCTTCAATCTCAGCTAAAATGCTCAGCCCATGTCCCCGATCTCTGCCCTTAGAAGAAAATCCGGCTTGCTTGAGCCTGTGGAGCTTTGGAATATCAGGGCGGCAGGTGTTTTGCACGACGAAGGTCAAACTCTCACCGCTGTGGAAGCAGGCGACAGAGAGTTTGCCGCCGGACAAGGAGACCAACTCCTCAATCGCGTTATCCAAAATAATACCGAGCATACGTACGAGAGAAACAGAGTCAATGGGAATACTGTTAATTTCATCCGGCGCCTCAAAGGTGGTGTTGATCGCCATAGACATATTTTGCGCCGTGAGGAGTTTTACGGCGAGAATGCTCTTGACTTCGATTACTTTTACCTTGCGCAAGGCTTCCAGTGCGAAGTTGCCTTTTGTGATGACTTCAGAAGCCGGCTTGATTGATCGGCTATAATACTGCCGAAGTCCTACCCAATCGCTTGCTCTGAAAAAACTATCCATAGAGGTGAGAATATTCTGATAATCATGCTTGAATTTTCGCATGGCAGTGTATTGTTTTTCCAGCTCATCCGCGTAATATTTTAAATCCTCGTATTGGGCATCCTGGCGCTGCTGTTTATGTTTTTGCTCCAGGAACTTTGTATGAAGAAGAGAGCCCGCAAGGAGAATATAGATGATAGCAAATGTAACAGGGATATTCCGAGACCAGGCTTCATGAGATATGGATTCTTCGTGTAAATAAAAGACAAACAGCGCAGCAGTTGTAAGAACAAGAACTGCTGCAGAAACACACAGACAAACTGTTTGTATCCGTTTATCGCTCTGAATCGCGCTGCGCAAGTTTTGCGTGGCATCTATAAATAAAACAGTGAACCCAAGCGCTACCGCACAGTGAAACAAAAGATGAAAAATAACCGGAATCGGATACTCTGTCAGTGTCATTGTCCAATGCAGACGGATGCTGGGGAAAAAGCCGATAGAAGTAAGATCAATAAAAAAATCACTCAGCAATGCGATAGAGACTGTGGTAGCAGTGTACGAAACAGCGTTTTTGGCGGAATATAACTTCACTTTATAGAAATAGGAAAACAAAGCCGGGAAATATAAAAAGAGAATCATTAAAAAGTTTGCGCTGCTAAATAGATGTGCAGAGAGGTTCGGGAAATTGAACTGAAGAATAAAAACCCGCACAAGGGAAAGGAGCAAACCTGTTAGAACTAAATAGAGGCTCTCCTTCAAATATATATGCCAATCTCCGGTCAGTCCTTTTGCAACGAGGAAAAGGAAGAACAAATGGACAAACATAGAAAGAAACAGATTAAGCAATAGAGACATAAGTAAATACTCCATTTCATGTGCCTACGATGAGGGCACATAAGTAAGGTATGAAAAGTATAGCACATTTTGCAAAATATTTCGAATTCATTTTTCATCGCGGAAGATTTTGATGCGTTTTCTGCCTTTTTTGAATGAAATGGTAAATCATTGCAAAGATGAAGTATTATGTAAATGTAGAGATGAAGAAACATAACAATGAAAATATTTTAGATAAGAAAATAATATATAATCATAAAAAATGTGAGTATGAAAAGAAGGGATGGCAAAGTATGCGGCTACAAGTTTCTACAGATCACGCAATACGGATTCTACAATACCTACATGAGCGAGACAGGAACAACAATGACTTGCACACAGCAATGGACATTGCAAATGCGACAGGTGTCACGTATCCATTTTTCATCAAAATTGCAAATCAGTTAAAGAAGAACGGTTTGCTCAGTTCCATCCAAGGACGAAACGGCGGCTACGTACTGGGGAGGCCGGCACATGAGATCAGTCTCTACGATGTATTTCTAGCCATCGAAGGGGAGCTGCAGATTCGGTCTAGTCTGCATGAAAGCGCTCAGTACGCGAAGCATAATCCGGAGACTTGCACCTTACATATCTTCCTTCGCAACATGCAAGATGAAATGATTGCAAAAATGACCGGTAAGTCCATCGCGGATTTAATGCCTATGCCTCATGAGCAAAGAACAGAAGCAATCGCATAAAGACACACGATAAACTATGTATAGAGTGCCATGTCATCTAGGGACATGGTACTTTGTTTTTGGCTGTAGTTCAAACAATTACCGCTTCAAATAGCGTTTGTAATTTTGTGTCTATTTAGGAGGAAAAAAGAAGATTCATTCTGAAGTAAATACTTTTGCCGAAATTGACCATATTTTTATAAGTCCCCGTATGCCGCCATATCCTGTATTTGCAGGGATGGCGGCGTTTTCTGTATCGGGAGAAAGTCACATATACTGTTAAGACCTCTCATGTTTTTGCCCTCAAAAGTAGTAAGAAAGTAGTAAATCCGCTCTCTTGTTACTAGGCCGCCAGTCTGTCCATTTCCGCCTTTGCGGAATCAAAATTGGCGTGGGCGTAATAGTTCAGCGTCATAATGATATTAGCGTGTCCCATGAGGTATTGTAAGGCTTTGGGGTTCATGCCAGCATTGGCTTTGTTGGTGCAGAATGTGTGCCTAAATGTGTGCGGCGTGGTAACTTTGGGTAACGCCACCTTGCGGCTCTTGTTGTACTTTTTGACAAGCCCCCGGAGCATATTGTTGTAAAGGACGGCGGTTTTCGGTTTGCCACTCTTTCCAACAAACAGGAAGTTGCTATACCCGTCAACAATGATAGATGTACCCCTGCGGTTCTTTAGGACATTCTGCAACGCTCTATAGACGCTCTCAGTCATAGGAATTTGTCTGATTCCGCTCTCGGTTTTAGGTTTTTCAATGTAGTAACCAATTTCCGAGCTATATAATAGCTGGTGATCTACATTGATTATCCTGTTCTCGAAGTCTAAATCGGTATCAGTCAGTCCGCAACATTCAGAAATCCGAAGCCCTGTTCCAAGCAAGATAATCAATTCATCATAATACTTCTGATAAACCTTATCACCTTGTACGAAGTCCAGTAGTTCTTTTTCCTGTGCCTGTGTCAATGGTTCTTTTGGCTGTGTGTTGTCCTCTATAACAGTGTTCAGCTTGAAGTCAAACGGATTCTTGCGTATGCAATCATCTTGTATTGCCGTGTAGAACGCCGCTTTTAGGGAGCGTTTGTCATTGCTGATTGTAGAGTAAGCAATACCCTTTTCAGCCATTCGCAACGCCCATTCTTTAGCGTCTGACAGCTTCACACTGTCAATGCGGCACGAACCCAGCCTGTCCTGTTCTAAAAGTTTCATCAGCCGTTTACGCCCGTTTATGGTGTTGTGCTTTACGTTCCCCCGGTGTCTGATCTGCTTTGCGTATAGCTGGCAGACAGTCATTTTCTTTCCAACCGTGTCAATGCCATCATCAAGGTCTTTGTGTATCGCCTTTTCTTTCTCCCTCAATGAAATATCATCACGTTTCCCGGCTGGGGTCTTATCTGTGGGGACTAGCTTCCAAGCGTAAATAAATTGCGGTTTCCCAAAGGTATCAGTATATTTGTAAGCATATCTCCCATCTTTTCGTTGGCTCTCTCCAGACCGCAAAATGCGGTTTTTGCTGTCACGTCTTTTTTCAGACATTTTATTATGCTCCTTTCCATGAGGGAAAGAGCCTTGATATGCTTATGGGTATTATAGCATATTCAAGGCTCAATTTCATTAAATTGCGTCTAAGTTATCAATGATTTTTTCAAACGGTTTCCGCTTGATTTGTATGCGGTTTCCGTTCATAATGACCCAGCCCGCCGAGTAGTTTTCTTCCGCTAATTTACGCAGTTTGTTCTCTCCAATGCGGAAATATTTTGCCGCTTCCTCAATCGTCAGCGTGTACTTTTTCCAAATGGGGACGCAATCCATAACCTCACTCATAATCCCGCCCCCTCTCCATCGTCAAAGGGCGTGGGCGTGTCGGGCGGCAACTCCGACCAAGTCCCCGCACCGTACAAATAATCTTGCGTATCATACTCCCGCCGT
>Ga0123352_10001198_pt1 | contig 33877 bp, 17 predicted proteins | sample TergutLab28metaG_FD_89700 | JGI IMG/M metagenome (GOLD analysis project Ga0123352, IMG submission 89700) | Labiotermes labralis P1 segment gut microbial communities from Petit-Saut dam, French Guiana - Lab288 P1 | ecosystem: Host-associated > Arthropoda: Insects > Digestive system > Gut ...
AAGTGGAGAGAGATCTGGGCTTCGAGGTGGCCAGGGTATTGGTCCACCCCTTCCAATCCAGGCATCAGGGAATCTCTCATTTAAAACGTCAGTCACAAAGCAACTGAAATGGGGAGGAGCTCCCTCTTGCATAAAAATAACCCTACTTACAATTTCTTGTTCGAAGGTTTCAATCTGTGGAAACTTGTACTGTTCAAGTAAATCGAGATAGACAATCCCGTCCATCTTTTTCGATGACCCTGTAGATCTGCATCGACACTTCGGATTACCTGGCTGTATATTTCTTCAGGGTAAAAAAGGTACGTGTAGGAAAACATCTGTGGTGTATGATTGAGGAGACTTGGAATCGACTTAAGAGCTAACCACGTGGTGTGATATAACAGCTTATTGCGCAGCTCCCGTAAGTCACGTAAGGAGAAAGGATAAATTCTGGGCCCGATGATGGGTCAGGTTGATTTAATCGTGATTTGCCTCTGTCCTTCAAATTAAGTTCATTCCTCTTCTCAGATGTCCTCTGTAATGTTTTATTGACTTATCATTTTACCATTCAAAGCTAGTAGTCTGAGGTACAGACAGCATCGTTAAATAAGCCATAACGAAGCAGATTAACCCTTAGGCCACTATCAGTACAGAATCTCATCTGCACCTGCAAACAGATGTGAATTCGGCCTATAGGAATGTATTTATTAATATAGGACAGCATAAAAATCACTTCACAACGTACTTCCAGGGTGATTCAAACCAATAATCCAAGAATACACCCACACTTCTGACCGCGCATCCACTTGATAATATTTCTTGCATACACACAGTAGCTCTTTAACGGAACTTTCACATATTTGCTACATGCTCCATTGATAATGATTCCTACAACTTCTTCCTTGAGTGGAACTCAGGAGATGTTCCATTCTTGTTATGAAAGCCGTAGACAGGTATGTACCGACAGCAGCGTGATCCACTGGCCACACCCACCACGACCGGCTCCACCGCACCACAATTCAGCATGTTCAGGAGATCCACTGACTTTAATGCCCAGAATTTCCAGATTTTCTAAGAATTATATAATTTTTCAACGGAACTTTTTCACAACACTGCTCAGAAAATACAGCCTCCTAATCCAATCCAAATTGTTTCTGGCTTAGAAATCTTGCGTTGCTTGGATCAGAGTCCGTCTAAAGTATTCCTATGAAATGTAACACTGCTTCTTATATGTGATGTCCTCGATTCGGCCTGGGTCCGTGATCCTCAGGTATTTCCCTGTGACCCAATTTTAATATTAGTGGCTCTTTAGCGTTGGGTATATTAGACGTGGTGTCAATTGAACCAATCATATTCTAATGAGGTAAAATGGCCTCTCTCCGTAACTAAGTACCAAACAATTAAAATAAAACAAAGAACTAGTGGAACTTCACGTCCGGCCGCATTACCAGCGGCACCCATCGTTGATCGAGAAGTAGTGGAGGACAGAAAGCTCTCCGCAGTATCTGGGAAACGAACTCCGTTTTCCCATTCGCCCAATCCATAGCTAAGTTTCTATAATGTGTGAATTATCTCAGATTCATCTGTTAATTAAGAGTGAGTATGATTTCACCTGAATCCCCTCAATACACTCTTCACACAGGCACAGGACTCTCTTTATCTTAAGGAACTGCATGTTAAACGTAGTCATCAGAAACAATATAAATCTAAATTACGTCACTCGTGATTCAGAACAGACCGTGTCTGGGACGATGTGTACTCTATTCTCCTGTGTGGCTTCTAGCTACATTAACTGAGTAGGTGATTCATCATGAATGGTGTGAAAGGCAAAATTTAACAGCCCTTTATAATGCACCGCTGCTACTTGTTGCCTAAAGATATCGTGGATTATTATGAACATTTTTGCTGGAATCGCTTCTAGATAATGGGGCACATTATAGAAGAGAGTAACTGAATGCAGGCCCAACAAGCTATGCATTGAGTGCTTTCGAGTTAGTTGCTACACGACGCTATTAGCAACTGACTGTAGTGACGAATGTTATAAATTCATGAATGGTGAACTGGAAAAGAATGTGGCATGTATTGGTCGCGGCCCTTCAGTTGCCAGGACGTACTGAAGGAAACCACAATGCACCACAGCCAGAACAGTCGACGACTCCTTCTAATTTCGTTTCCGATATCCCCCGAATAAAATTATGGAGCACAACTACTAACACCAGCTGCTTCGATACTATGCACTCAAGTGTTTCGCACTCACAACCTTTCAAGTATGAATTTATAAAGTGCAGAACATCTAATGACATGAAGAATCACGTGTCTTTTTATTGCTGCACCATTCCTGGGTTATTAACGGTTTTATTAGCAACGCTGTAATTTATTAACATTACATAGCGTCGATGGTAGTTTGACAAATATAGTATAGGTATGGAGAATTTGTGGAATATTACTGACTGGGAAGAGCAATGTACTCGGACTGGAAACTGTTTCAGTGCCAGTTTATTCATTACAAATCACACAAGGTCTACAATCGAACCTAGGCCTCCGCTGTGAGCAGCTGGCAGCCGAACACCTGAGCAATGGTGCGCCAATTTCTTGGGTTCTTTACTTTTCTTTTAACATTTGTTATGTGAAATATCTAAAATGTGCTTCACAAACCGATATCTGTCTTTGATCCTTATTGTTACTAGTGAAGAGTGGGACCACAATTCCCAACATTAACCACGCCGTTATACACCACAGCCTTTGAGACGTAATCTAATATCTCAACGTCAATGAATGGGCACATAAAGTAACATTTTCTGACAATAGTCAAGGCCGCAGTACTGACTGACACATAAGTAAACATCACGCCTTTTACGATGCAAGTAATTTACGTTCATGACTAAAACACATGCTAGGTCAATCAAGTCGTAATGCTATTCCACAGAAACTCAGAAGTTAAAGTCATATTTCTGTGTGTTTATATTCCTGAATACTCCAGTCAGTACACAAATGAACATGCATAATCTGTGAAATTAAGATCAGAGCGAGGAAAGCTTTCAAAAGACACAGCGTGCGTAACAAGTACAGAAATAAGGTAGGCAAACACAGTGAATCTGAGTGGTCTGTGAGGTAACATGCGTCTCACACAGTTCAGAACTCTGTTGGTGGTAATGTTTTACTCGAGTTCTGATGAACTAGATTCATGCGCGAATTACAGGACGCGTGGAAGCATTGGTTACTGAATATCAAGAGATATATAGTCTTAGATGCGACACGTGGCATTTCGAGGGCATTCCTAGCCAGATAATTGTAAATATCAGAACATTCTCACAGTCTATTCTAATTCTTGGCAAACGCTTTTAATTAACAAATTATTTCTTTGTCAGAATTAAGTTGTTTCACATCGACAGTGAATTATTTTTCGTCTTACATTGAAGATTTCGGCTGTTATCCATAAGATGAAGTTGTGACTCGATATGGCTCTTTCTGTTTAAGGACAGACTTGTTAAGTATGTGCAGCAGGACGGAAGAAATATAGACTTCCTTATTAGTACAAAAGTAACAAGACAATGAAAGCAAAATAAATGCGCTTTCTGGAAGCAATTGTATAATGCTTAATCACAAATAAAATGCAGCTATAAAAAAAAGGTATTCATTTTGTTAGTCTTGGAAGCCAAAGTATTTCAGGACACAGATTCTATGTCATAGAAAGCATTCCGCGTCTTCATTATAAAGGCTTATCTATTAATGTTGCTTATGGAATTAATGGCAGTTTGCTCCGATGAGGATACGAAACAAATAAATATATTCTTTTGGAAAATTAACATATATTTATATATTTCAAAGTCGGTGATCTCTGCACAGGTGAGAAACCATGGTGCTTTAAGCAATTAAGAAGAACAGAAACAATACGGTACTTGCGGCAGTTGCGGTAGTTTTGCGGTAGTTGCGGTAGTTTAATCCTAAATATGACGGCAGTCGGTTTGTCCGAAACGTTTGTAAATTTCAACCACCTCAGACAACCTCACATCTCAGAAAACAGTCATTTTTTCCTGATTTTCTTCAGGCAAATTGTAAGATAGCATAACAAATGAGCAAAGGCTACTTCAAAATACCGTGAAGATGGAAGTAATGATTTCTCTTGACAGAAAGTAATTAATCGAGCGGCTGTTTAACGTCTTTAGTGTTTGACAAACTTACACATTTCCAGTATGAAAATACTATGAAGGGAACTTAGCAATTTTGTACCTACCTAACACAAAGCACGCTGGAGCTCAGTTACCTAGACAAGTGGGTTATTGTTGGATAAAGGAATAATCGCTGTCTTATGAAAAAAATAAAAAATCCATGAAGATATTCTGTGCGACGCGACAAAGGTAGGGTGAATACAAAAGCAAGTGATTTATAGAGTGAGAATTTTTCTTAACAGGGCTAAAAAGCTGACTGCCATCGTAATTCCATCGACTTTCTAAGTACGCCTTAGTTTATTAAAAGAGCAAGAAAAACAAAATGAATCAATATTGTAAGGAATCTAAGTGCAAATTACCTTCACCTCCATATTCTTGTTATTGTGTTCTCGCAAAATACACTCCTCACTGAATAGTCAGATTATGTATCAACAGTAACACTAAACTCTGCAATCACAATTATAAAAATTAAGGCTCTGGATTTTGTACATGTATTCTTATAAAACTAACAAGCTCAATTTCGGTTTCTTTGTAGTCTTTGTAATAACATGTAAATATCAGCTTTGCTATACACGCATTTTACACAGTGTATTACTTCAGTTTCATCACAAACTTTGGTTAGTACTAATGTTTTTTTGTGTAAAGGTCAGAAATGTTATTATATGTAACACATGTTGATAAAAGTTGATTTATACTGAGGATGACTACAAAAGTTCGAAATATACCAAAAGACATAAATCTGCTGAACAGACATACACAAAGACTCTGTTTTTATGACACGTTATTGGTTTTATGTTAAGTGCAAATTCATTTTAATGTGTATTCAAAAGTCTAACTAGAATTTACCTGCTATGGACAAATCCCGTAACAAGCGCAACAAATTCGATGGCGATTTTAGTTTAAGTCAGTTATTTGCTCTACCAATCAGACGTACGCGTCTACGTTCTACGGGACAAATACCGTGAATTTTCAGTCTGAGCGATTACTAATCTCATATGAATTAAACTGAATCAATTATACAGCCAGACCAAATTAAAACTGTGTGCAGTCTACCGGACGGTTGAAACAAAGTTCTACGTCTTTACAAATTTAAAACACACGCGGATTAATTTCCGACACGGAGTAAGAGGTAACCTGTATGTCTTTAATTCGAGATATGTTAATTCTTATCCCAATAATGTAATTGTTGGATGGGCGGAACCAGTTCTAATTTTACAGCGTAAATGACAGCCGCAATTTAACAGTTCGAATCGATATAGAGTGTGGTTATTGGATGGTCAGACTTGCAGTCGCGAAAGTGTACCTGGTGAATAGCCGGAAGTTAAAATTTCTGTTCAGGATAGTATAGTGGTGAAGTGGGAGGTGACAACTGTATGCAGAGTAGTACGGTGCTTTTCCAGAGAATAAAAGTCTGAACAGAATACTGTGATTGTCGGGAAGGTAAGTCTTATTCAGGACAATTTGGTTATCAAGGGGTAAGTTTCTAATTACAAAAGTCGTAGTTAGGAGGAAGTCAGTGGTTTTATTGAGAAGGTTACTGTGAATATCGATCCTCCTTTTGTTCTAGAGATTCGAAATTCTAGGATATTGTGTTTTCTTCTTGTTTTTCCATGGAAAGCTTTTATCTTTTAAAAAGAGTTGAACAAAGTTTCCTTCATTAGGTCATCATTCGTAAATTCATGCTGTTTCTCAAATGATTTTATATGAAAAGTCACTTAAACAAGTATATAAAAAATCTAAGAACAGTTGGGTAATCCTAAGATTCCTTGCTATTTTTCGTCCTTGTGTTGTTCTGTCTCTGCATCCCCGCCCCCTTTGGGGTATCCATTGTATTTTAGTCCCTCTAACCAACACCCGAATTACGTCACGTCCCTTTCCACCAAAACATTTATGGTAAAATGTGTAGATAGAGATATCCCTGTACTAAATTATACAGATTTATGGAGGACTGGTGGTATAGCTCCACTAATTTTTAAACTCGAGCAATAATTGGAATAAGAGGTCAGCTACACATATCAGCCGCATTATACTCGGGGACAGACGTCCTGTTTGGCGTTGATTAGGGACCTAGCAGGACCCCATAGCCAATCTTCATATTTACAGAAAAAAATATTTATTCGCAATACGTAGGTGAATACAATGAGGCAGTGCATTAAATATTTATAGACTTCAAGAAAGCCAATGATTCAATTACGAGGGAGGTCCTGTATAATATTCTTTTTGAGTTTGATATCCCTGTCAGACTAATAAGTGTAATAAAAATGTGTCTAAATGAAACCTGTGCCAGTGACTGAGTACGTAACATTTGTTTGACACGTTTCATGTTCAGAATGTTTTGAAACAAGGAGATGCTTTAGCACCATTGCTTTTCGACTTTAAAATATGTCATTAGGAAGGTGCAGGGAAACCAGGATGGCTTGAAATAAGACCAGAATGAAGTCGGGGAATGCTTGCTACCATTCGGTGCAGAATCTTTTGCCTTCCAGTTTGCTATCCAAAAATGTCAATATTAAGGTATATAGAATAATAATTTTGTCTGTTGTTTTGTATGGGTGTGAAGCTTCATCTCCCACATTCAGAAAGGAGCATAGGTTGAAGTTTTCCGAGTGCAGGCCGCTGAGGAAAATATTTGGGTCTAAGAAGGAAGAGGTAACAGGAGAATTGAGAAGACTACGTAAGGAGGTGCTGGGTAATCAGCACACCCTACCAAATATTAGTCGGATGATGAAATCAAGAAAAATGAGGTGGGCGAGGCATCTGGCACGTGTGGGAGACAGGAAGGCTGCATACTGTGTTTTGGTGGGGAGACCTGAAGAATGACCACCACCTTGAAATCCTGGGCGCAGATGGGAAAATAATGTAATAATGGATCTTTCAGTGATATGGACCGGATTGGTCTGGCTCAGGAGAGGGACAGGTGGCGGTCTGTTGTGAATGTGGTAAGGAACCTTCGAGTTTCTTAAAATCAGTGGAATTGCTTGAATAGCTGAGGAACTGGTAGCTTGTCAGGAAGGACTCTGTTCATTGGAATTAGTTATTTACTTAGGTAGCTAGCTAGTTATTTAATTCGTCGGTGGTTCAACCTGCATCGCATTGTGTACTGCAGCTTATCTATCCCGACTCCTATTAAGTCTGTGACAAAAAAAAGTTTAAATTCGTGACTTCCTTACGAAAATATGCAAGACATTTCCTGTTCTTTGGGTGCTCGAAGGCTAATCAAATTTTCAGCAAAAAATTAGTGAAGCGTCTGTATAAAAACTGAAGAAGTAAAAACTTTTATTCCGCTTCGAATTAAAGAATAAAACGCAGATCAATATTTCAAATATTGTACTTCCCAAAAAACACTATGTGCTAAAATATAAAAAAGGTGGTGCTTGTGTACTTGTATACATATTGTAAATGTAGAGGGCAGACATTTCTTATTTGTCGGAAGAATGAAAGACAAGCGCTCCGAGGTGAGTATGCGAGGAAGTTATATTTTAATTACATTAGGGCGTCACCCAGAACGATGTACTTAAATGATGTAGCGTCGAAACATCACTCCACGAATTTTGAAAAACTAAACATCTAAGAGATGTCAGACTGCACAATACATGTTTGTTTTCTCCCAGCATAACATGCGCCTCTTACTTTCACGAACTTTCATAATGAGACTATAATTTCCATTAATGAGTTTATCCTAAGGCTGTTGGTTTCGTGGGCCAAGCTAAGAAATAACAGAGCAAAGCCCTTCCACTTATACTCTACAGAAATTATTACGGAACTTTTGCTTCATATTGTATATTAGAACCCTGTCAGAGATCGCACTGAGAAAAGAACTGCAACTTACTCTTATATTTACATCATAATGTAATCAGACTATATTTATCAGCTTCTATTCACCGGATGAGCTACTTAAACAAACCCATTTATATGACATGAATAACAACTGATCATAGCAAACAAAGGCCGATTTTAATAACAGCAAAACTACGTGATTTGTTCGGTTCTTTGGTTATTTAACAACGCTAATCTATCTGAAAAATTTAGGGGTCCGAATATTTCGCTGAATACAAAATAATACAACCCGAGATTAGAGGTAGTCACAAGGTACTGCTGGATATGCAGGTCTTTCTGTTACCGGCATTGCACAGAAGTGTGATATCTCCATTTTCATATCCCAAGCTCCTTCGAAAAGTCTGTCTGCATTTACCACTTGACACTGAGTCACATCCCAGAATGTTTTTAAAGTTCTAACCAATATGATGACGGTGACTTCGACATGGAGGGTTTGGTAGAAAATATTTGTTGTCTTTATTAGGGAAATATCCGAGTCCGTAACGGCTGTCGACTAACCTCAGCTTATAGCCGTTTCAGCGTCTCTCTAGAAGCGTACAAAAGCCCCAACACAATCGCTTCTTTCCAAACCCCACATACTAAACATACATTATAATTCACAGGCCTGCATCTCATTGGGCGATACATACGTTACGTCTTTGACAAAGCGTCGTTGACACATTAAACTGAAGTGTTGCCTATATATTTGTACCTTGTAATTTGACATTATGGAGATTTGAATATTACTCACACAGTTTCTTTACACTTGCAGGTCACGCTATGAATCTCAGGAACTTGCATCTGTATTACTATTTCCATCTACAGAAAGGATTTGCAATGGACATATATGTTTACTGCTATGAAAGAGATGAATTTTTTTATAAGAAATGTCTAAACTATGAACTCTCACTCCAAAACCCGGGTCAACCCTGGGCCTGTACACGTGAAATTTGTGATGGAAAAAGTAGCAATGGGGCAGTTTCTTTTCCGACTACTTCAGTTGTGCCCCGTCAGTATCATTCCGCCAACGCTTCATACCCATACAGTTGTTATCAGGAACACAAGCGGGCGAAATATGGGGACTTCAAATAAAGAATTGTTCTTCCGTATATCGAGGAGCACTGGATAGACAAGTCACTCTCGCACTGTACAATTTTCTAAGGGTCATGTAACTTTGTTATGAATGCCAATCCCATTGCACATCAGTATGCTTACCTGAAATGTGAGGGTCTGTTATAAGACGTCATTACGCACATTTCAACAAACAACAACCCACACAAACAAAAGTAGTGTTCTTCAAAGCGAAAAAAACCAGTGTAAATAAAAAATATTTTGAGGTCAATAATTTTGTATATATATATGCAAATTAATTTTACAGAGACCGATGCAAAGCGAGTTGCTTATAACTGCTATGCAACTAAGTAATTGCGAGTTATGGTCAGTTACACTAAACCTGACAGTTTGACAGACTTGAATTCGAACGTTCAATGTCGAAAAAAGAAAGTAATAGGATTAGTGAGACGTAATTAATGTAATTATTGAAAATATGGCAAACACAGTCATTCAAAACTTGAGCAATGCAAGAGCAGAGACATTACGGGAACTTAAAACTTTAAGAAGTTACAGTACAAGTTTTCATTAGTCCCATACCGGAAACAATACTGCAAACTGCATTGCAACTGCTGCTGCGAAGATTCTGTCGATTCCCTAGCAAGAAAAATTCATTTAATTTCAAGCTGATGAAAAATTGCAAAAGAGTTTCATTATGTTCAAGTCTCCGTAAGCTAGGAAATTTAAGCAAAATGTGACGGAGTTAATCTCAATAAGCTTAAGTTCTTAATCGTGTTCACCTGATCCTTCCAATATTTGATTCTACCGAACTCATAACTGAAGCCTTTTAACTTCGTGTCGAACTTCAACTTCCCTAAGCGGCGGAGGGCGGGAAATAAAAGTAATATTTTGCGCACAATAGTTATTAGCAGCTTCCCTAGAAACAGGCCTACGCTATGAATTTAGTTATTTTAGTGATCACTTATGCGTCAGTTTTAGTGTGAGACTCTCGAAAGGCTTACGATTTCCGTAAAACTTTGCAATCACGATTTTTAAAAATATATATTAACTTCTCACCAAAATAAGGCCATAAAACAGAATGTGGTTGTAGTATCATTATACCGTTATATCATTATACTGTTAGTTCTGCTGTAGAAATTTCACATCCACATAATTTTTTTCTATCGAGCCTATTAAAAAACGTACATATAATTGTAAGAACCAACAAATTCTTGAAAAGAGTTCAGGCCTACTCACACTGCTCCACTGCTCTACTGAGACAAGTGAGAAAGTTAGGTTAAAGGGACTTTTTTGCAAGTGAACAAAGTGCAAGACTATTGTTTACGTTTCGAGTAACACGTCATGATACCTGTACCTCAGCGACTATTTTAGTAGCAGCAGTTATGCCTTCTGGTAAGGGTCTTGGCATGTTGCCAAGAAAGACTGAGTTTAATCTTGGTCGCTATATATGTACGTTGTCTACAGTAAAACAAAGGACAATGGACACATTTTTAAAATAAAAACCTATGTTTTTGCAGAAGAAAACTCTCAAGTGTATGAAGTCTATGCGAACATGCGTATTCACACAATACCAGCATCGATCAGTGTTACTAACATTTATGTTTCGCCGTGACTTTATAGACGAAAAATAACCCATTCTTCACTTCATGTTTGGAAGAAATGCTCGTCAGTAGTAGCTAAAAGGAATAAAACATATTACGATATGAACTGACACTCATGCGGTTAAAGTAGATGGGGGTTGAAGATCGTCTTGTCATCCATAAACTAGCGCAGAACCAACACGTTGTCATATCGGCGGTGGGTAAAGTAAAGAGACGTAGTGGCAAGTGTAGGGATTAAATGTTTATTAATGTTCCCTGTATGATTCGCGGTACAGCAGGCAGAAAACAGAGAGAAATGGAATACAATTATATATATATATATATATATATATATAGTGAGCCATGTGGATTCCTGCTTGCTCTTTGCAATAACTGCATTTCATAACACATGAAACAACGCAGCAAAACCACCGTTATAGTACAAGCTAATGGAGTTAAGGCACGATCTGCTGTACAAATTCTGGTCTGACACAGACTCTGTGTGTAACGTACAATTTTGTTTCACACTGCGAGTCTGTTAGCCATTCAATTTGCAAACACTGAGTACGAAAGAGTATTTAAAATACTAAGTCTTCTGGCAAAGAAGAGGCTCTTCCTGTCCTCAGAGCATACTCATCATGAAAACGAAATTATATCTATCCAGTGTTTGCAAATACCTTGAAGTAGGCAGACAAAAACCGACTTTAATACTCAAAGTCTTCCGGTCGTCACCGACATGCATCTTATGGTTTGAGTCTAAATAACACTTTCATACTCGTATTTCAGAAAGGTTCAGAAAGGTTCAGAATCCGGCCAGGGTCCCTAATTCAAGTCTTGACCTGATATTTCAAAGATGAAAAGATAAGATGGAGATCTCGGGTATTTGCTGTCGGAAATTAAGGTAAAAACGTAATGGATGGGGATGAGTCTAAAAAGTTCCATTTGTATTATAGGTTTTGAAATCCCTTCCATTTTTAGCGATAGGCCTATCTTTTTTGGAAATCTATGTTCGATTAAGCTCTACTGAATGCTGACTGTTGCTTAAGAGAGGTATTATTATGACTTTTTTTGATTGGATATCTTGGTTGTTTAAGGGATTTGTTTGTATTGTTTCTTCTTTGGTTATTTTGTATAATGATGATAATATATATATATATATATGGTGATTTGAGTGTTTTTCAATTCTTTATGTTGGTTTTTATATTTGTCGTTTCTGTGAAGTTTTTAAATTTTAGCCCTAATGTGTTTAGCATTTTGTTGAGTTGGGATGGTTTGGGTTTGGTTTCTTGTTGCTTAGTTATTTATTGTCAGAATGTGAGGTCTTTTGGTGTTGGCGTGTTGACTGTTTTATCAAATCGAATTGGTGAAGGACTCTTAGGCTTTTGTGTCCCGCGATGGTCATTAGTTAAATAGTAGACTTGAGCCTTCATTAGTCGTAAGTATTCTTCGTCCTTCATTAATACCATAATTAATATTCATGTTCGTGCTTTGATACAATTCTCGCAATTGTAATTAATTAGCAAATAGCCTATAATCAGATTCAACGTAAAGTTCCTCCTATAAGAGACCATGAAGGCCCAGAGGGGGAGTAGAAGTATAGTTCGACCCTTTCTTTAACCTCGGCGCTAGATGGAAGTGGCCGGTCAACGCCACGTCCCGGCTGCTTTACCCGTAACAAAGAGGCGGTACCCATTGAATAGGAGGCTGAGTGAGTGCCAGGGCCGGTCTGGACGGTATAGAAAAATTTCACCCCATCGAGCTTCGATCCACAGACTGTCAAAACCGTAAAATCAGTCGCAAGAACATTAGTAATTAAACTAAACTTAACAAAAACGCGGCTATGTATATTAATTGAAGGATAGTCCGTGGCGATTATAATCAGCTTGACAACTGCCAGTACCTTTTCCTTCTGCAGACAATCATCGTGTAAAGAGAAGGAGTTAGTGCACAACCTGCAACCGAGAGTAGGGCAGTTCAGGTTCCATTCTTAAACAATGATTGTGGGTCAGTATAAAGTCTGGGATATGGGATGAACGACAGCGGAATTTTATTTTTATTCTCTGCAGGGAAAAGATAATTTTCCCGTCTTCACAGGGTCAAGATTACTATCTCGTATGTCCAGTGTTCGGGAGAGCGGGGCAACTTACGTTTATCATTGTTACAGATACACTATTCAGCGACATTTTATTGCTGTTTTTTTTTAAATTAATTGAAAGGCAAAAGTTTACCAATGTTGGCGAACACTGCAAAGAAGGTACTTCTTAAAAACGACGTCCATAATATTTTGCCCATCAAGATTCATACAACGATGCTGTCGGTCCCTGTGACTTTACATTACACGAAGAAACGAGGCTGGTGATATGGCGCATATTGCTTCAGAAATTCTCTGTTTGATATTCTGTAGTCCTGTCAGACGTGTTTGAGAAACTCTGTTTCACACGTAGTCCCATAAAATAAATTATGCAGTAGTTCTTACGAATGTATGTGATTACAAATATTCCGAAAAGTATTAGAATAACAAAGTGTTGGTGTTGTCTTAAGTAATTATTAATTCATGCACGGACTTGAACAACACAAAAACTTGGCAAGTTATAAAATATTGAACTAAACATAAGGCATAATAATAAAGACTTAAGTGTCCTCTGCGCCTAATGCTTCAAGCTGATAATCAGAACAGCAGCTTATGGTCATTTCTTATACTCGTATCCTCTAAGAGTTCAGTATTCCGACCATCTCACGTTAGTCAAACATGCATGTCCCAAAACACCGTCACGCACGCGTGTATTATGCAGACTGTAACATGAAGGTTAGAAAGAAACCAGCATTTATTGCATGCACGCAATCCCCAAAGGTCATTCCCAAAAGGCACACATCTACCTCAAAATATACTCTGCAGTTACAAACACATTTATATTTAATTTAGATTCAAAAGCTGACATGCTGCTTTTTGTTGCCAAATTAAAATGTATTCAATAATTTATTGAATGTATGTATTCTAATACAAAAGTCAGGTGTACGACACAAACATGAGTCAGTTTAATTCGCATCCTATTGTTATATTACTTCTGGCTAAATTTACATTAATATCATCTCATTATTTTTCTAGGCTTACGTTTCCCAAGAATCTTCACTACGATATTTCTGTACAAATTTCTTCCGCCATCATGCGAACTCCATGCCAGGTGCGTCGCAATTCTCATAGCGCTCAGTGTCCGGAATTATAAGCCCACCGATATTATTAAATTACTCAAAGATTAAACATTAGTGTTACTAATGTGTAAGAGTAGGACACAAACCTTGACTGGTATTTATGTTTTGTATCATGGCCCCTAAAGACTTCGAAGACAACTTCATGTTTGTACATAAAGTATTTGTGATGAAACATTCCCATGGTGTAGCCGCGTGCAGAAAATGTGTTTATGCCTTTCAACAGCGGATCTATCTTCCTAACTGCTAAGTATGAAAACTTACTATTAATTTAAAAACCGAATGTTAAACACCGTCATTATACATCATAATTTCGAAGATCAGACGGAAAATAAGCATCTAAGCATAAGCACATTTTACTGGAATTACATAGTATGTGCATTTTGTGTTGTAAGAAGTTCTTCTGTGTAATTGTACTGATGAAGGGCTATCACATCTTGTGGAGTCACATTCTGACGTTTTCAAGTAACTCAAGCAACTCTTTGCTACATTTATGTCCGTAGTTCCATACAAATAGAACATCAAGTTGGGGAATTATAAAGTACAACAGATTGCAGATACTTCGGCCACGATTTAACGCAGCTGTTGCTGTCTGCTCAGAAAACGCACTGCAGTTTATACGATTATAACACAGCACCGCCGATAATCATTTTACCACAGAAAACACCCCTGCACAATGATTTTCAACATCTAAAAGAACTCTATTACATTTAAAACAACGAAATTCGTATTAATTAAGATTGTACTTTTATGTTGCTTATCTGAAACGGTACGTTTCATATAAATGAAACACGGGTTGTGCGGAGGAGGAGGAGGCAGGGTAAGGGTTTTTATTTGTAATTTGATTAAGTGTGTCTTATTTCTACTGACAATCCTGAGCAATAGATATTTCACTTCAAAATATATGACTTCGATTCATCTTAAAAAAAGAAGGAAAAAATTAAAGAACAATAAGCAATAAAGAAAATAAGGAAGAGAGAACAGGAGAATAACAAAACAAGATCTGTGAAAGAAATATAATGCAAAGTAAGTGGAGGAACAAAGGCAGAAAAATCATGTACTGTAAAATTCAGCAAAGGAAAACGAAAACATTACGATGTAATAAAAAATTAACCACTTTACCAAATGCATAAAGAGAAAGTCGACGGCAACATGTCGTTAATCTTCAAACTGGATAGAAGCGAATGATCAGCTTTATCCCACAGTCTCTGTAAACCGAATGGTGTCCACCGAGTTGGAGGCAGTGTGGACCATAGTGCCGCCTGAATTTAGTTGGACACTTCTGTTTTCCTCGAATTAAATCTCGTTTTCCCCTTTAATGACCAGTTACTTTATGGAAAGAGCTGCCTGATTGCTAATCATTTGGGACTGATTCATATAAGACTATGCTAATATGTTGGCAGGTCACATTGGCCGGGTAGTCTAGCATCTGATTACTGCGATAATTTCTTCGAATTCCGTCTAAACACGGGTATACGTGCGGTATCCAATTTCGCTTTATTTATCTTCTTCCTTGTTTGCAGAAATTTTGAAATGGATAAATATTCCCTGCAAAAGATCTTTCCGAATATCTACCTAATAAGACTATGAAGGCCTGAAAATGAAGACCGTGGGCCACACTGGCCTGTAGCCCCATAGATAAACATGAAGTTGGAGAAGGAGTCAGTTACCCGAAGGGTTCGTCATTTCTCCCCAATTATTTGAAACTACATAACGCCTTGCACTGAATCCAATTGCGAAATAAAATTAACTGTCGTGTTTGGAGTAAATGCCAAATCTAACATATTTTGGCTGGCATTGTTTGATATCACTATACCCCTGTACTGTAATTAACGCAAACACTAGTTGTTGCCAATACATATAACTGCGTGACAGGTTGAAAACAGCTTTCTTTGCCTACAGGTCTACTTCAGGATGGAACTTATGACACAGCGCACTTTCGTCTTTTACGCTGACACGGATTTATGCGTTAGTCACCTTGATAAAGGCGTAGGGTCTGCGTAAATTCCAGAACGTGTTTCTATTACGTACGTGACAGTATTAAATATTGGAGTGTTTCCAGACACTTATGTTCGAATACTTTAATGGTTAAATTGGACAGTTGTTTATTTAAAAGTGAACTATATCGATCATAGCACAAGAAATGTATTTAAACATATGTATGTTCATATTGTGGAGGCGTGCACAGTCATTGGTGGATACCAACGTTTGGGAATAACGTGTTACATTTACCCTTATTTTGCAAATTCAGGCCTCACGTTCATTCTACCCATTGATATCCCTCATAAGGATGCAGTGTAACAGAAGCCTTGAATAACAGAATGTGTTCTCACAATCCCAATAAAACCTCCACCGTGATTATAAATGTCACTAATGATGTGTTTATATGAAATGACAATAGTTATTACAGATTAATATTACTAACCAAAAAGGCTTTTCAAATGTCTTCTAATATCTAGAGCTGATTATGTTAATTTACAACAAATGACCAAAAGCAGAGCCGAAAAATTTGGCTGAAGCCGTAAAGTTCCCGCCCTCTTTCGAGAGGTTTCCGTTTTATATATCGATTTATTGATCGCATATCATGACTGGATATGGGAATTTGTCGTAAATTTCTCAGTCCTTTCAGCCGAATAGATATAGTGCTGGAAACTTGGCCACGACCGCATCCTTCCTCATCCCTTCCAATTCTTTCTTCACGGATCACTCTAGAATTTCAAGGCTTAGCGGCTGCATGGGAGCCACCATAACTGTGACAAAAAACACATAAATACAAAAAATACATATAAACAACGGCAGTGATTTTTCAATGAACATATTTGTAAATTTGTACTCGTAATTGTAAGAGTAATATATATGCTTCCTCTATACTTCCTTGTGCCATTTCCTATTCCGTTAGTGCATGGAAATATGCAGCATATCAAAAGTATAAATTTTCCATATTTTATTTATTCTAAATTAAGGTTCTCATCCTTTCGTTTGTATTGCGCTATTCAACGAATAATGCATTCGGCGGACAGGTTAGGAAATTTCTCGTTGTAAGTGCTATATAGTGAAAAGTCAAAATTATCGCACAGACAAAGTTGAATATATTTCAACGTTTCATTTAAAAGAGGCATCGTAATAACAACTTCTATGAACTCACATTTTCCTTTTTACGTCACTGAGGTACGCCACTGTAAAATGGTGTTTATTCGTGTAGCGGACCAATTCCATATTTCGTAGGCTGATTCGGTTTGACAACGACTTACTCGCCATTCCAAACCACAACAGCCACTCTAAAACACAAAATTAGTCTGTGTTTATTTTACATTCGGTATAGCGACTGACTACGGGCTGGACGATCCGGGATCGAATCCCGGTGGGGACGAGATTTTCCGCCCGTCCAGACCAGCCCTGGGGCCCACCCAGCCTCCTGTAAAATGGGAATCGGATCTTTCCCCGGGGGTAAAGTGCGGCAGGGGCGTGCTGCTGACCACTCACCCCCTTCTAGTGCCGCGGTCATGGAAGAGTAGAGCTATACCTCTACCCACCCTCTGGGCCAAACTGGGTCTGTAACGGGGTCACTTTACCTTTATTTTACATTATCTCGTACGTGAATCGGATAACACACAGCCTTAGGCCATGTCTGTGGTGTGTTAACGTGGCAGTTAGTGAGCTGAAACAGTAAGAATGCTGCTGTCAATACCATCCAGCATTGTACTTTAAAGCGTAATTCAGGATTCAAATAATTTGGACATTTTCTAACAGACGTAAACAGTGGTAATGATAAATCTGAAGAAAAACAAATTGTGTTAGTTAAACATAGTTATCAGTATTAAAACTCTTTTCGTACATTCTTTTGTCCGTACACCATGGAACAAAATTCAGCCAGGTTTTGTTATTTGTTGAAATAACCTATGAATAGATGTTGGAATATTAAGTTTCTCTTGCGATTTGATTATAAAGAAGTGAGTAATTACCAATTTATGATATTCTGGGAACCGACCACATTTTTGTAGATAGGTATCATGAAGATGTAGTCAGTAGGTCTTCAGAAACATCGGTACGTACATACCAAACGCCACGGAGTCATATCCCATAAAATCCTGAACATGATACAGTCACGACAAACTCATCTCCCACATTGTACGTGAATTGACTCTATAACTGACCTACCTCTTGATGTTGATCTCTTCTTCTTCTTTCTTCTGCAGTTACACCGGTTACGTCCCGTTCACCTGTCCCAATTCCTACAATGGTATGTTAATTATGACATGCAGAAATTTAGGAAGGGTTATAAGTTGCAGTCGGCAGACTCATGAGCTCCACTGGAGGGAATCTACGGGTGGCCTATCCAGAGTAAATTGTACCCAGTCCTAGAGTTCGGAATGACCACTCGGAAGAATGTAAAGTTAAAATTGTTTTATTGAACAAAGAAATATCATTTACTACACTTGGTGATGTAATTCATTGAAGTCACCGATTACCTCGCGGCACTGACACAAACCTTACCGCTTGACCGATCGCCTCCGCGTAAAACTACGTCAACCGACACATATAGAAATTTTCGTTATAACGGCACGAAATTCCGAGAACACAGTCACGAATCACGTATAAGTAACCCGCTCGACTCTATGCTTCACTGTGTTCCCATTTCGTCATTCATACCTTACAATTTCTAATGTTTATTTTTGTTAATTTATATTTCCATTGGGAGAGAGAGTTGTCGAGTCCTCTCTGACTGATGGACCAAACGAGAGAGACGGCATTCTTCAGTTCCCGTAAATTTTCAGATTTTAAACAAAATCCTAATATTCCTATTGGTTACAATGTTAACTTCAACAACTCCTCACAGAATCGCTTTAATTATTAACCAACAAATGAACTATATAACATTTCACATTAAAACACTTAAAATCGCTCCGACATGTTTCGATCCTAAGATCATCCTCAGGGAGCTAAGCTGTTCCTTGCTAAAGTCATTTTAAAAACATTCACGAAATAATTCCATTATATTAACAGGGTGTTGTGGCAGCATATCGTGTTGTGTAAGAGTACGTTGTTAGGAATGCGTCTGGCTATGGTGTGCGTCGTGTGTTACGTAGTGAAAGTGGTTAATAATTAAAGTGATTCTACGAAATGCACGGTGCAACAATGAGGATAACTCCTCATAGGTCAATTCTAACCGAACAACTACAGCCCCACGCTCCGACACCAAGACGCACTACTTCCAGACCTGTCAAGTTCTTAAGTTACATCTTCTTGCAGGCTCCAAAAAGATCTGGCTTTCTGTAAGCTAGGTAATACCTTTTCTTCCACCATTTCCTGTCTGGTCAGTGGCTGCTAGTCATTTACCTTCTCTCTCTAAAACATTACGCCAGGCATGTGATTCGGTTTGTCTTAATCATCCTCCATAAAATACAAATTCTCTAAATATATTTACATAATTTACACATTTTAATTAATTTATTTGTCCTACTACCTCCGTAATCCGTGATAAGTGGGGTCCCTGTCAATACAGCATGGCGCGTCCTCAGTTTGCGGCTGTAGGAACGGCTTTCAATATTGAAGGTAGCTGCGAATATATTGAATAAACAGTCGCGGACAGCCGATAAGGGGTGGTCCTCCACCTTGGGAGTGGGGCGAGGTGCTAACAATCCTCGCCGTAAAAATGTATCGTGTTGCGAAACAGTCAAAGATAAGTTTCGGACCTGGAGGGTACTTCGGTGTAACCTAAGCAAAGAAAAAGGAACATGAGGTTTGGTACATGGAATATTAGAAGCCTGTATAGGCAGGTTCCCTTGCAGCGACAGCCAGGTAATTAGCAACATATAAATTATATTTAGTGGGTGTGCAGTAGGTTAGGTGGGACAAAGACAGCAGAGTAAGAGCAGGGGATTTTAATTTTTTTTTATGGAAAAGGAAAAGAAATCATCAGATGAAAACAGGATTTTTGTAGACCAAAGAATAATATCAGCAGTTACGAGAGTATAGTTTATTAGCGATAGGATGTCATATATGGTTCTCAGAGGTCGCTGGTACAATATCATTGTTCTGAATGTGCATCCAAAAGTGAGGAGAAAAGTGATGATTCAAAAGACACATTTTATGAGGAATTAGAACAGGTCTTTTTTTTATAATTTTTTAAAGAACCATATGAAAACTGTATTTGGTTATTTTAATGCAAAAGTGGGGAGACAGAATATTTTCAAACCGACAATTGGGAATGACAGTCTATATAAGGGTAGTAATGATAATGGTGTTAGAATAGTAAACTTTGCCACATCAAAAAATCTAGTTGTTTACAGCACAATGTTCCTGAACCAAAACATTCATAAGTACATCTGGACCTCACGTGATGAGAAAAGACTCACATCCAGATTGATCATATATTAATAGACAGGAGGTGGCATTCGAGTACACTATATGTACGAAGTTTCAGGGGAGTTGACTGTAATACTGATCACTATCTGGCGGTTTGAAACTTAGGGAAAGACTGGCAGTAATTAAACAGGAAGCGCAGAAGGTTGATGGGGAAAGATTTAATATCAGGAAGCTAAATGAACTGGTGGTTAGGAAACAGTATCAGAATGAGATTACAAACAGGTTTTCAGCTTTGGAGAACTTAAGTGATGAAGAATACATGAATAAGGCTTGGGAACATAATAAAAAGAATATAAAAACCTCAACTAAAGAGAGTCTAGGCCTGCACGAATTCAAACAACATAAACCATGGTTTGATGAAAAATGTTTAGTCGTTTTAGATCAAGGGAAGCAGGCTAAAATGCACTGGGTACAAGATCCAAACCAAAGAAATTCAGATAATCCTAAAAAAGTAAGACGTGAAGTTAGCAGACATTTCAGGAATAAAAAGAAGTAATATCTGAAAACTAAAATTGAAGAACTTAAAACTAACGGTAAGATAAAAAAAATTAAGGTTTTTTTATACGGGCATCAATGACTTTAAGTAGGATTGCCAGCCTAGAACTAATATAGGACAGGATGAGAAAGGTGATTTGGTTGCAGACTCCCACAGTACTTTGGCTAGGTGGAGGAACTATTTCCCCCAGCTATTCAATGTACTTGGAGTTAATGATGTCAGGCAGACAGAAATGGACACAGCAGAACTACTAGTACCTGAGCCAAGTGCCTCCGAGGTTGAGTCGGCTATTGAAAAAAAAGTCACATATCACCAGGTACTGACCAAACACCAGCAGAACTGATGAAAGCAGTAAGTAGAACAATTCGCTGTGATATTCATAAACTTATTATTTTTATTTGAAATAAGGAGGAATTGCCTGAGGAGTGGAAGGAGTCGATCATTCTATCTATCTAAATGAAGGGCGATAAAAAACAGATTTTATTACTTCCAGACGCATATCAATTTTGCCAACTACGTACAAAATTTTATCCACCATCTTGCTGTCAATACTAACTCCATATGCAAAGGAAATTATTGGGGATCATCAATGTGGATTTCGACGCAACAGGTCAATTACTGATCACATATTCCGCATTCGTAAATACTTGAGAAAAAAATGGAATACAACGAAGCAGTGCAGCAGCTCTTGATAGTCTTCAAGAAAACCTATGATTCAGTTAGGAGGGAGGTCTTGTATAATATTCTCACCGAGTTTGTTATCCCCATGAAACTGACAAGGCTAGTAAAAGTGTGCCTGGCTGAAACGTATAGCAGAGTCCGGGTAGGCAAGAATTTGTCAGACATATTTCCTACTAGGAATAGTTTGAAACAAGGAGTTGCTTTATCGCCATTGTTGTTCAACTTTGTTTTAGAGTACGCTATTAGGAGGGTTCAGGTAAACCAGGATGACTTGAAACTAAATGGTTCACATCAGCTTCTGGTTTATGGTGATGATGTTAATATGTTGAAAGGAAGCGTACATACCACAAAGGTAATCGCAGAAGCTTTGTTACTGGCGAGTAGGGAGAATGGTCTGGAAATAAATGCGAATATAACTAAGTACATGGTCATGTCTCGAGACAAGAACGCAGGACGAAATCACAATACAAAGAATTATAATTGTTCCTTTGAAAGGGTGGATGAGTTCAAATATTTGGGAACAACCATGACAAATCAAAATTCTATTCATGAAGAAATGAAGGGCAGATTTAAATCAGGGAATGCTTGCCGTCATTCGATGCAGAACCTTTTGTCTTCCAGGTTGCTATCCAAAAATTTAAAGATTAAGATGCACAGAACTATAATTTTGCCTGTTGTTTTGTGTGGGTGTGAAACTAGGTCGCTCACGTTGAGGGAGGATCTAGGTTGAAGGTGTGTGAGAATAAGGTGTTGAGGAGAATATTTGGGCTTAACAGGGTCGAGGTAACAGGGGAGTGGAAAAAACTACATAATGAAGAGCTTAATGATTTGTACTCCTCGCCCAATATTGTGATGTGATAAAATTGAGAAGAATGAGATCGGCAGGGCATGTAGCGCTTATGGGGGAGAGGAGAGTCGGATACTGGGTTTTGGTAGGGAAACCTGAACGTAAGAGACAATTTGGGAGACCCAGGCTCAGATGGGAGGATAATATTAAGATCGATCTTCAGGAAGTGGGATGTGGTGGTATGGAATGGATCGAGGTGGCGCAGGATAGGGACCGTGGCGCGCACTTGTGACAGCAGTAATGAAAATTCGGGTTGCATAAAATGCCGGGAATGTCTTGACTAGCTGAAAACCTGTTAGCTTCTCAAGAAAGACTCTGCTCCATGGATAAGTGAGTGAGTAAGTACGTAAATAAGTTAGCAGTAAGTAATAAGTACGTAGTTCCTGCAACTTTAACTCCAACCCTGTCCGTCTGGTTACAATAACCAACAACTGCGCGATTAATACAGGGCAGTTCATTTCGTTAAGCTACTTTTACTATCTGTCCGAATCTTCTTATAGTTATTTTCATCATAGTGACCTTAGAATAGGGAAATTCTCTTATTTTCATATTCTGCTAACATTATTTCGAGCCCATATTAAAATTTGATGCTACATCCTCACTCCATATTCGTATCATAAACATGGTTGCCATTCCATCTGTAGATCACGGTATGCATACTCGCTGGCTGGTACTTTGAGCTACGGATAAAATAAAATAAATCACCTAGTAGGTGTTTAATATTGAACAATTTTCACAAGTGTAGACAGAGCCACTTTAGGGCGGTGAAATCAATTTATTCTTTATCGAAGCCTATGTCCATTGTCTTGTTGAGAAATTGTATCATTCATTTCAAAAGACAATAATACCTGCAAACAGAGAAATAAAGTATATTCATGTAAGCCTACTCCCTTAATATTTCATCTGAGTGAATTTTCAAGGACCATATATTAAATCGATTATATTATGTTCTTAAAATACAACTCGAATAGAACTTGGCACATTATGAAGCAAGGTGGCCATCAGTTGAAAACGACGGGAAATTTTTATAAATTCTTGTGTTTTGTTCTCTTAATCACCAGTAGCAATCATATAATTTTTGCCTTTAATTATTGTAGATATATTTGTCTTTTGGTAATGTCTCATTGTATTTTAAATTGGAATATAAGAACACCTATTACATTCCTTCAAGCTTGAACTGAATTTTTGTCGGCATGGTTTTGTTCAATCAAAATCCGCTGTCACAAGGCTGGTAACTTATATAGACTACGTTTCTGCCTTAGCTATTTCTCAGCGTCAATTGGATGCTGTGAATTTTGACGTTAACAACGCATTTTATTTTGTTCACCATTGTATTCTTTCGCAAACACCTGCCCTCTTTGAGATTCTCGATGATTTTACAGTTTTATTCACAGCTATTTAACCAGTCATAAATATTTTGTAGGTATTTCGGGAATTAGTGTGTCACCTTTTGCTCAAGGATCTGTCCTGGGGCCCCTCCGGATCAGTAAGTGTTATCAGTTTTCTTTGTAATATCACTAAATATTACAGTTATCTTCTGTTTAACGGAGACGTCAAAATGTCCGTGACATTCATGCAAATGAAAATTATAGACAGAGGAAACCCTATGTCAAATGTAAACGACGTTGATGTACTGCTAATTTAATTAAACTGAGCACTGGTAAAACAAGATTCATACCTTTCACTAGGAAAACAAATTACCTCACATATATTCAGAAACAATGTGATTCCTGTATTACTCGAACAGACGCTATCAAGGACATGGGTGTTCTGATAGATAGAAAAATATAATTTTCCAAAAATTGGTTATTAATTTAAACGCATTTTTCGCACGATAACTCATTATTTCTCAACCTTTATTTGCTATTCTTGTGGTTGTTGTTGTTGTTGTATTTGATCTTAATTGCACCCAAGCTAGAATGATTGCGTTGCTTGGAACTCAGCTGCATGTATAGACGCCAAAAAGCTTGAACTCCTCCACCAGAAATCGGTACCCTTTCTTTAAATCATTTCTTTCTTCGTGAAAATTTCAGTTATGGTAAGCACTTCAATATCTTGAGCTTCACGCTCTCCAGCTGAGAATAAATGATCGAATTTCCTTTCTGAATGTTCATACTGATTTAAAGAACTGTCCGTCCTGTTTGGACGTTACTGACCTCCGTATTCTAGTTAATAATATAAGAGACTCCCTTACGTATTCCGTCACACACGAAAACTCTCCATCGGCTAAATGCGTAAAAGTAGCAAATTCCTTCTGCGGAAACATAAACATGTTTAGAAACACAGTCCTTCATTTAAAACATTAATTTCCTCTAATGGGTCAGAAAAGCACATCTTGTTCTATTAGATTTGCATTAGAAACGGAAAATAATTTTGTAGGTCGCTGAACCAGTACTCACACTTTCCTTTTCTTATCTTCTTGTATTGTTTTTGTAACTGTTATGTGCCTATGTGACTTAGTATTTACGTATTTGTGCTAATTTCTTAGTTGGTATTACAATTATTATTATTATTATTGGTGGTGGTGGTGGTGGTGGTAGTAGAAGTAGTAGTGCTGCCGCCGCCGCCGCTGCCGCTGCCGCTGCTGCTGCTGTTGTGTTTTGTTGTTGTTGCTGCTGCTGCTACTGTTGTTGTTGTTGTTGTAGCGATAGTGGTAGTGGTAGAAGTAGTAATAGTGTAATTGTAATTTTCATTTTATTTTAGACACCAATGCCAATATAAAATGCACTCAGCAATAACAATCTATCGTCCTCGTCATTAATGCTGAAATATTAATTTTCATCTCATATTAGTGTGATAAAAAAGGAATGAAACAGACAGGAGTGTAGCTAAAGATGAGTGACGACAAATGCACAAGAAATGCTGGTCTTGGATCCTGATGTGAACGGATCACTTCGAGCAAATAGTTTCAAAATTGAGCAATGTATTAAACTGAAATTTAAAGACACAGATTTGAAGATTGTGAACTTGGTTCGTCTGGTACATGCAGAGGCAAGTGGCAGGCTCTTGTAAACTAGGTAGGCTATTAAATTTCCTGCTACCATGAAAAGCAGAAATTTTCTTGACACATAGCATGAGGTCTTTTCTCCAGAGGAACGCCAATTGATGGGGCTGCCGTCACTTTTCTTTTTGTTATTCTTGTTGTTCTCCATGCTGCAAATACGGATTAATGAGAATTTTAGAATCACGTATATTGATATAATGTGTAAAAATAAGGTGGACGGATAAGATGTAGTTTTCTATTCAAACAAATCTTTGGGAACAGAATTATAAAATGTGTTTAGTATTTATTAACATAGAAATGTAACGCGTGACACTAGTTTGCTTCAATTGTATAAAATTATTCATATTGGAATAATTTAAAAGGGAGTTCTGTGACTGATGTCAGAATGACGTCATTGTCATGGACGTTCCTAAAGTTTTTAAATACACAAAGAAATTTTTTACAAGTTAAGAACAAAAGACACAATCGCTTGTGTGTTCCATAAAGCCGTCTTTCCAGGCTTAAAAGAGCTTCAAGTTTGTGTTCACACGAAACAAAAGACACGGCTGCTGTAATGCGCTGAACAGCTAATTGAGCTCACTTTAATTACCGTGTACATCTGGTAATATGAGTGTGTGAACTTTACCCCAAAGACTAAAAGCTGCTTATTAACAAGACATACTGTAATGCCTTATTTCCATACCTGTCTCCAATTTACGTCTCCCAGCTTTCAGCCAGCCAAACTAACTCAGGCATCCGTAAAATGGAAGTGATTTAACTAAATTTTGTCTTGCTTAACGAAGATGTAAACCAAACAAGTACGGCAGAGAAGAGATGTAACTCCATTCGTTCTTCATCTCGTCACAAGATGGAGGTAATTTATCAGTTTGACGTCCCAGCCGCTTTATCTTCAGGGTAAGTGCCCTCGGTACCCACTGTGTAGAGGCTGTGTGCTTCTAGAGAAAATATTGATGCTGTTGCGGTAAGAAACGTTTATGTTCCTGCCAAAAATCGAAACTGAATTCACCGTCTTTCGTAGTCGCTGAATTTCTGAGTTATCCCCGATAGATGTGGTGTACTTGGAGAGATGAAAAGACAGAGGTCTGGAAAATAAGTTAATATGTTAATTAAATTTCAGGTTCTTAAGGCGCTGAAGATGAAGACAGCTAATTTCTGGGTTGTGGGGTAGCGTAATTTGGTTGCCATGATGACGTGACAGAATATCGAAGAAAAGTATTACCTACATCTTCAGTGTAGGCACATGACACGGATTTAAAATGCGGTTTATTCGAAATAAATTCAAGAAATCACGCTCCTCTTTCAAATTCAAACGTTCGTATTTTCACATCTTCCTAGAGCTTTTTTTGTTTGCCCCTCCATCCAACTTCCAGATTAATGTCTCGAAATAAGCCGCGTTCTCTTTCTTTTACATCCTCTGAAATGCGGTACTTGTCGACGCTACTGGAAACGTTATTAAATGAAACGAAACTTATAAAAAAAATCTACATTTGTCTAAGAAACATTTTCTGGTCTGAAAGGAATAAGGCCCGCTGGGTCTTAAATAAGAGAGTTTAGAAGGTAGTTAAGAAATTTTTAATGTTGTAACACCCAAGTGGCATTAAAAACGTAATAACGGAAAGCCCAGAAAAGGGGCATTGACCCCAGCTACTTGAATTCAAAAAGCACAATGTTACGTTTATTTAGGATAAATTTTAAATTACCATCCCATTTGTCATTCCGCGTATAGCAAGTAGTATATTATATTGATGTTTTCGGGCAAAAGATTTTTAAACGCTTGTTTGTTCCACATAATCGTAATATCCTCGACCATGTTCAGCAATAACAAAATCATTACAAGCTGAGTATTATTTATAAATTTCGCCATTATATAATTTTCTCCATTTTTACTGGAACTTTCTTAGACCAAAATATTCTCAGCACCATTTGCTCGAGTACTGTCATGTACGAACCTATTAATCCGCTCGGAGATGAAATGCGTACTTAAAAATTATTAATTTTTCACAAGCGAATTACACGCTAAAGTAAACGTAAAAGGCGTTTGTTGACACAAGTAACAATGAAACAGGGAAGTGCATTTTACGCCCGGTGTGTTCTTACTTCATCCATGTTGGCATAAACAAATTGTAGAATGGAATTATGCACATTCATCGAAAAACTTCGTCTGTAACAAGTGAAGAACCTGAAGTGCGTGCAATGATGGGTGATTATGTATTCCTGACACACCATCCAGTGCCACGTCCGTATGCACTGTAAGTAGGGGAAAACAAAGAGTCGATGCAGTCCTTTTACTTAACTTTGCCTTATTCAGTAGCAACATCATGCATAAAAACATTAAGTGCAGAAAGAAAGAATTATGCTCACTTTGGCAGTAAACTGATTGGACATTGTTACGTTATTGCGGTTGTATTGCTAAGTGACATATTAACATTTCGAGCCTGACGTTCACCAAATCAAGACTCAGTTCGTACTGCACAGTAGACACCCTGCGTCTAGGTTATAACGAACTAAACATTTATTAATGAAGTATGTATTTGTCTATTCTCTACACATCAAAAGCAATTCTGCTTGTCAGACAGCAAGAAAAGCACAATGTGGACGGTAGCTTAATTAATTTATGGTCCATCGCCCTAAGCAATCAGAATACACACGAAAGGCCTTATGTTTGGGTAATTGGTGAATGACGAATTGAAAATAATATGTCAAAAAGCTATCGTGTTCTGTTTATTTAAAGTGGTACGTGCTTATTTTACCACGCTTTCATTTTACAGAGCGTCGAATGTGAAGATCTTTGCTGAGTGATGGATTGGAAAGATGTCAACGAAGAGGACGTGGCACAGTTCTCAACTGCGGTTTAATGTGCAAAGCTATCACAAGCTCCGAATATATAGCACCGATTGTTAGAATGTCTGATGGTGTATGTAATGGGCCGCAAATAATTTCGAAGGAAGTAGTCCTGGCCGCATAGGCGTTTGTTCTATGGCGTATCACAGGACGCTGTCGCTGTCAACATATCAGGCTTCATACCGTCAAATGTTAAGAAGAGTCGTGAAAAATGAACTAGAAAGATTGTAAGAGAAGTGGTGTGCTTTAACTGTGATTATTTTCATTATGACTTTCACTATGTAGTGTGTCAGGAAGGTAGGTAGGATGGAGGGGCAGATGGACGGAAGGAAGAAACGACGGATGGATTGATATATTGATTGGTAGTTCGAAAGGTAAGAAGGTAGGTAGGTAGGTAGGTAATTAGATTTACTTAGGTAAGTGGGTGGATAGGTAGGTAAGTAGGTAGACAGGTAGGTAGGTACACCCATGATAGTTGCACACGCATATATAGAAAATCCGTTTAATTTTAAGATGACTGTGAATGATAAACTGAAGGAATTTGAATGAAAGCGACTGTGGCCTAATGATGGTACTACCCCGGCTTTTTCCCGCAGGGACTGGTGAAATGAGTCACGATATTTCGTGTACCGGCCAAGATCCTAACCGGGCACCAGCCAAAAACCTTGAAAACAGTTACAGTTGCTGTAAAGTACCCTTTCAGAAGGAAACTTTTTCTGCCACTCTATGGGGATACAATTATACCACACAAATATAGATAGCCCTTCTACTGACTGTGGGCTTGCAGCATACTTTTACGTGTGAATTAAAGTAGGAATTCATTGGAAAACATTAATGTTTGACTGTTGACAGCATTTGGGCAGCAGACTACTAAACCGCTAAAAGAAGTGCAGGTAAAGACACTGAATATGTGCACGTTCGGAATTACAATCAGGAATACAGGCTATAGCAAATGCTCTAGTGTCGTTCAACAACTACGAAACAAAAAAAAATTACCAACTGCAAACAACGTCATCACTCATATCATTTCAGTGCGCACCTGCGTTCGTTGCGAACGACCCTTGAGGTCAGGAATAGCATGTGAATGATTCAATGCTTTACAGATTACAGCACAGGCTAGGGGTGTACAGCATACATCATACAGTGATGAGGAAGTGATACATTTGAAAGCAAAGATGTTAATAATCCATAAAATAATTTGTTCGACATCATGATACAGCATATTCCTTGAACAGTCGATTTCAGCTTGTAAATAAATTTTCCGTCATTAAACAATAACAATGTTCGTTACTGTATTTACAAAAACTACACAAATACTTTATCCTGAGACATACGTTTCCAGTCTATACCTTCATCATTTATTTTTTACGATCCAGTTTAATGCTAAGTTCCCGACTGAATTTCGCAGTAAAGTTTAGAAGTAAAATACACTGTTCGCTGTTACATGTGGACAGATATACGTGATAGCTTCAAACTGTTCCTGTAATTACCTTATTTCTGATAAATACAAAGCAGTACAACTATTTAAGCTACAGTTACTTCAAAATTGCCCCTTTGTGCAAAGATACCCTTCTGCCAGTGACTCTAAAAGCGTTGGAAACATTTCTGGAAGTCGTTTTGTGAAAACCTTTTCGTCTGTTCCGTCGCATTCTTAATTATATCAGTAGCATCCAAGCGCCGTGTTTCCAGTGCCGATTTTAGTCGAGAGAAGAGGTAAAAATCAGCCGGGGCCAAGTCAGCAGAGTGTAGGTGAAGCTTCGGTGTTGTCACATGGTTCTTTGCTAAGAAATCCTTGACCAAATCCAACTGGTTCGCTGGAGCATTGTCGTGAAGGAGAAACCAAGTCTTGGTTCTCAAATTTGAGGGGCGTTTCCTTCTCACCGTATCCCTGAGGCGGCGAAGGGTGTTAATGTACATTTCTTTACGAAATCCTGTAAACTGTACCAGCGAATTCCGGGAACGTTTAGATTCTACTAGGTATGAGACTAATTGTCTTCTTTTATAGATAAAAGATATTATAACTTCGTACCTCACATTAAACACCTTACTTTTCCATTATTGAAATCAGGCAGTTACGTTTGGGGAAATAATCGTTGTTTACTGTGACCATAATAAGAAACATATAAATAAATGCGTAGGAAAATTATGGAGTAGCTTAACACCACTGCAGGTGGTACAGTGTAGTAGCCATCATACCACAAGTCGAGAGCGTCGTCTGTTGCATGTATCATCAGAGACACTGTACTATTGTTTTAAATGATGATAGTAATTTTGTTCTGACCTTAAGTTTCGTGCAAGTTCAAAAGATTTATGCGCAACTGTGGCTGTAGCGTCTCTCAAGACTCTGTAAGTGCTTTGTGGCCATACGTATATAGGTTACTATCTTCAAACTTCGAGCAGTAAAATAAACACATCATCATTTGTAACTCTAATTTTAAGAGCAAGAGAGCGACAATGCTTGACAATAATAAAATGGATTGCACAAGCACAGGTTATAACCAGTAAGGGGATTGTGTGAGCACGGTGGTGGATTCTTGGTTTTAGTAAAACAAGAAATCTCGGGTGAATTTTGTATGTAGCCTAAAGAATGAATATATAGTGGTTGCATGAATGTGGTCATATACTCGTAGATATTGTCGTTTTTATATGGTTTTCAATGTTTGGATATTTTGGATGTGTCAAGAAGGTTAGGTTAGCTATCAAAATCCCGAAGTGTGAAAAGTAGAAGAAAGAAATGGATATTCCCAATTAGGGGTCACAATTCAGCTTTACAGGCTATTCTGTTTCTTCGTTATTCACGTTTTTCTCTCATCGCTCCAGATTCCATCTCTTCCCCTTTCCCCGTCTCGTGGATCAGACTGACCACCATCTGATAGAAGGTAACCGCAACATCGACCCGATCATTTCGACGCAGTAAGCCACACCGAATTGCGGATATCCACTTACCAGTCCACACGTTCTCGAAACCTAGAATTTCGGTGTGTGGCCACCTCCTACAAAACACTGTCATGCAGAAACATAAGAACTTTTATTGCAGGTTATAGGCCTGTTTCACCGAATGGGAACCGTTACGTATTGACATGCTTTTGGTAGTAAATCATAAAACTGTAAATTTCTTACGCTGCAACAATGAATGTCTTTGACACTGGCGTTTGTTAAATCCAGCAACCATGGATTGGTTTCGGACGCTGCAGGTTCTGAAATAAGTACAGTTTCCCTTGTAAGTTGAAGACTGCAACAGGCAAGTGGTTAAGGTTTTTAATAAATCTCAAATCTATGGTATGAGACCATGTCTATTCATGCAGCTGCTAAATAAAATGTGCTCCATCCAACAGTCGTTCCGCTTGACCTTTGCATGTTGTGGAGCTCAAGGTGGAACCCGTTTTCCAGAACCCACACACCCCGTCATAGCTGCAATGCTGCACAGCGGACAGTAAAGACACTGTCGCTGTTAAGTGTCCAATCTTGCGCGTCTTGCGTTAACGAAGGACTGCGCGCCGTTAGGGCGGGCGAAGTCAGTTACTGTGCGACGGATGACGTTCACCTCACTGCAGTACTCAAGCTTGTGGGATGCGGGGGGGGGGGGGGGGGGGGGTTGGGGGGGGGGGGGGGGTCGGCGCCCCCCCGGGGGGGTGGCGGGGGGGGGGGGGGGGGGGGGGGGGGGGGGGGGCGGAGCTTGGGGTCAAGCGTCTACACGCTGTACGTTAGGCTAACTGAAAAGGACCGTTAACATTCAACAGCGGGTCTGAGCAGATGAAAGTGCAGTGCATGTCGAAGCCATCTGAAAATTATCATAACGTGTCAGACACAACATTAATGCGTCTCTGTGCGTGAGTAAAGCCTAAACTTTGTCGGATCATAAACCGTCTCCTACTATATGGAAAGAGAAGTGCATTAAAATATGAAGCATGAATTTTAACAATATGATATACAAAATTTCATTTCTACCTAACAGAGAAATTCCTTCTTCTTCAGTTCAAAGACCAACCAGTTAATGTGGAAAATAATCGCTGTTTATTTGGGAATCAAGCAAACTGCACTATGCGGGCACAACGCGGCTCTTTCTTTGGTCTTAAAACAGGTGGCACAAGTAATATGTAATAAACGTGTTTTAAAGTTTTAAATTTTATGGCACGCTCAAAAGAAGGATGAGCAACCTATGGTACGCTCCCATGCACGTATCATCAGCGAGTCATTTACCGTCTCTCTGATGTAGAATGGAAGGACGAATGTGAATACGACTTGAAAGAATATGAAAGAAAAAACAATAAGGAATTTGACGTTACGCGCTGAAAGGAAACCTGAAAATCCTAGTCAAAAAGATCTCTGGAATGATATTAGAAACCCGGAGCTGGTAAATATAACTACAAGGGAATGGTAACTTTTTTGAAAATGATTTATTGAATGAAGCATAAAAATAAGAGAAGGGTAATGTTCATAATCACCGCTGTGAGAACCTCTCATTAAAAAACGACATACAGTTTGAAGGTTTGTTTTGTAACAATCGCCACTCATAATGTTTAAACTTTCATTTTTAATACTCTCATTATGAATAATGACGTTCCTTTTTATTATACGGTCCAAACATATGCAAGGCACTGCCGGTAAAGGAGAGTTTGCAGCAGAGAGCCGCCGACTTGTATCCCATTGAGGTTGGCCATTGTAATACTAATAACTTAGACAACAAACAGGTAGAAGATTTGATGGGGTCATGGAGATTTACAAATAAAACTATCAATAAATAAAACGTCTTTATAACTTTGATTGATAGTCTTTATTCTCAGCCTTTACGTATCGAATAATGATGGCAACAAAATATAGATACATTCTGTTACAAATTGCTGAATAAAACTCAAGGCAGAGGACAACGACATACATTTTTTCTTTCTCTCTTTTTCTGCAAGGATAAACAGACTATAGAGGATAGGAATGAACATGTCATGTCATACTGAGAGGTTTCGAATTCTTCCATGATAAACTCACATGCATGTTCAAATACTTAACTGCTTCAACGGCCTTCCTGGCCGTGCTGCGTTTCTGTTTCGCAAAGGGCCTAGCATTAAAATAAAAATACTCCAGGCTTTGTGTATAGTACCTGATGTTTTTTCCTGGTGTTAAATATTTATTTGGTATAGCACAGACTCCAATACAAATTTTCACGAAAATCTCTCCACTGTAGGCCGAGTTTCTCCATGCAGAGGAATGGAAGGACAGGCACAACTAGGCTAACAATTACTCTTCGAAATGTTCTGCGAAAGCTCTTAAAATGTCTAATACATATTGGTGTGCCTTCCTACAGATAAGAATGCCGTAAAATTAACCAATATAGGAAAAGGGTAAAGTGACAAGGAAACAATATTGTTTCTAGAAACAAAATATTACAAAAAGTAGATATAAAACCCATCAGTTGTTTTATTATTAATTCGTTCACTGCCACACAACGACAGTTCTTGTACGACACGGTCTTCCAGACTGTGTATAGGATCTTATGTTTATTGGACCGTGCATCATTGTGATAGTTGAAGAATAAAAGACCAACTTGATGTCACTTGCTATTTTATTTCACTTCTTATGTATTCAACGTATTTCGGACATTAATATATCCATCATCAGGAGCTTGCGACTATTCTGTTGAAATACCACATTGGTCGTATTGTTCTTGGTTCAATGTGTTCTGGAGATTCGGTGTGGTTGGGTTGGAGTGGTATCTGTGTTGCAGGCTTCAGCCTGCAACACGGATACCACTCCAACCCAACCACACCGAATCTCCAGAACACATTGAACCAAGAACAATACGACCAATGTGGTATTTCAACAGAA
>Ga0123352_10001199_pt1 | contig 33855 bp, 18 predicted proteins | sample TergutLab28metaG_FD_89700 | JGI IMG/M metagenome (GOLD analysis project Ga0123352, IMG submission 89700) | Labiotermes labralis P1 segment gut microbial communities from Petit-Saut dam, French Guiana - Lab288 P1 | ecosystem: Host-associated > Arthropoda: Insects > Digestive system > Gut ...
AGTTAAAATGAAATGGGATTTTTCAATTTTTTTAATTATTAAAAACATAAAAACAAAAAAAAAAAATTTTTCCAGCAAGGGTACAGAATATGGTGCATAAAACCAACCCCCCCCCCCCCCTCCACACACACACACATACACACATATATACATACATACACCCATACACATACATTACAAACATACATATATACATACACTGATATATTTTTAGTACAATCCTCATACTTAGCATCCATTTCACATGTTCATTCCATGTTCTATTGTCTAAAATGCAAAATACAGTACCTTTGGTAATGAAAATTCTTGCAGTGGTGAAGGTGGGGGAGAGAAAGTATTTTAAAGATGTTGTGATAAGAGTGTGATTTTAAGGGAAAGCTCATTTTCACTGGAAAGGCATTTGAATAAATTGCTGTAACACCTGTGACTATGCAACAACAGTTCCAGAAATACTGTGATGATAAGAAATAATCGAGGAATAGAATATCTCAGGTTTAAAATTTTGTTGTCTTTGAACATCCATTCATATGAGTCTATGAGAAAAAACAACTGAGAGCTATAATCTTGAGAATCAGATACACACAACTGGAAAAACTACTGCCTGCTTCAGAGCTTCAGCTAGTAATGTGCATTTCAGAAAGAAGTAGCATCTGCACAGATATATCTTTGTTTCTTTACAACTGGAACTCACTGTTCTTGATTCGCCAACACAAAATTATACCTCTTGCACTACAGCTGCAGTAGAGAAATTACATAACTTTCTACAATACCAAAACCTCTTGATTTGTCACAATAATAAATGGTGATGCCAAAACTCATCTATAACTATTGCCATTTTCTCTGGGAATATTTCAATTTCTAGATCTACTACCAATTATCCCCACAAAAAAACTACACTGGACAGGTAAAAAAAAAAACTGAAACCACACGGAGACTGTAATTATGGGTACAGTACAGCAATGGGAGCCATCACCTTACACTCATTCATTCTACAATAACATGATGTATACTACACTTTCCTTTCAATATCATACATCACATTCTGGTCAAAACAACTACGTAAGGTTATGTATCTCACCTTATTAGACTGGGGCAGTAGTGATCCATGTTACTCACCATGAACGTAACTAAACAAATACTGAATGAAAACTCCAAGAAGTGCCAGAATCCTGCTAAATAAATATAAATTTCAAATAAACATTTCTGTAATGAACAAAAAACGATGAAGAGAAAATGAAATGAAAAGAGACCATCTAATAATTGTTCCAATTGTGATCTGCTTTTCCACAAACTAAATCTGAAATTTAACTGAAAGTTATGTCCAATATGTCACAACTTACACTTCAATCAAAATCAATGCAACTCTCTACAACAGAAAAACTGGCACATTACAAACAGAATGAAATTATTTGGATCAGCAGAGAACACCTAAAGCACGACTTCTCTCTCGCCACTAAGAGATCTGCGATGCAAGATTGATGATTGAACACACAACTGATTATAATAATGATTACAAATGACACACGACAGCAGGGCAATGGATATGATCACTGTTTACCAACTGCCACTGCAGCTAAACAAAGCCACATAAAAAATGTTTGCATTGTACATTCAACAGCACGACACCAGTCTGACAAGTCATTAATTTCAACACATGGCAGCTGTCGAACAGTCCAGTTTATGTCGAGCCTACTACGTAACACCTATACCTAAATCCTAGCCTCACGAATCATGACGTGGTGATGGCCGATGGAGGAGGTGACGGCTGCTTTCAGCTCTGTTTGACACGTTTGCGAGGTGGGCCAATGGGGGGTATCTGTTGCGTGGCCAGTGCTCTGAATGCCTCTGCTATAAGGTGGGGATGGGACTGAATCATCGATTTCCAGCCAGCAGTCTCCATTACATCCGTTGCATGCCTGCAACAAACAACTTAACATACACAAACCGTCATTTTACTCATTGAAACATTTGCAATATACATATTTACATTACTAATGAGCTGCTACTTCCCACCTAGTATAATTCTGAAGAAATTATGGGTAAGAGACATGACAGCACATTTAGTTAAAATTTTAATGAAGTTTCCCCATCTACCGAAAAATAGCAAAAATTCTGTTTACCTAAACCTCCAAGATGGATCAGAAAAAATGCATCATGCAAGAAGAATGATATAATAACATAACATTTAAAAGGAAGACACTGTTTCCAATTTGCCACACCCAACTTTGCTTACATACTGCACACAACATGTACCCTATTATTGCTTATTTAATATTCACTACAGCTATCCTTAATTACAGGGAATTTAATGAAATGACATCCTTAATCTTCCCACCATTCATATGAAATTCATATCAGTAAAACTGAAAGTTTAACCCCACAATACTGCACATCAGGTCTTTCACAATAATTCGAGAGAGAGCAAATATTTTGTTTGGTTGTCAAGCTGAATGTTAAAAAAAAATTTAATTATTCTACAAGCACACTATTGTAATGCATGTACATCCACTTCAGTGAGTGGGCATATGTGTCTCCACAGTACTGTCGTAGGAGGATGAGTGGAAAACATGTGGGAGAAGTAACAAGTTTTAACATGTGAATTCACTCATTCTTGGACACAATTTGCCAAAATATTCTATTTCACATTGGAAAAACGACAATCATACTGAAATATAAAAAATTTCACATTTTATTAAATGTACTCAGTTTTTAAAAGGACAAAAGTAACAAGACAAAGAAGGATATAGATTTGGTCTGAAGGCACTTTTCTGTAAGCAAGGCTAAGTACAACGAATCTCAACTTATTTTAGAAAACAAGCAGCTTGGTCACAGCTCTACATATGCAACCCAACTAGATTTTCTCATTTCAATTGACTTATTTCATAATACAAGCAATTTGGTCACAGGTATACGCATGCAACCTAAAGGCATTTCTCATTTCAAATGATATACTTTAGGGTACAAGCAGTTTTGGTCTCAGCTCTATGTATGCAGTCTAACCGGATTACTCATTTCAATTGACTTACTTTAGTGTGCAAGTAGTTTGATCACAGCTCTATGCATGCAATCTGGTTTGTAATTTCAGTTGACTAATTTTTGGATACAAGCAGTCTGGTCACAATTCTCTCTATGCAAACTAAACGAATTGCTAATTTAAACATTGCATACAGATGAAATAAAGTGAAACTAAAAGATACTACACAATAAGGAACTTCATGAGCACAGGATGCACCTAGTATGGTTACAGCAGTAAATTCATGGTTATGTGGTCTGGGTATGCAACTTATATAGCAGACAAGAAATTACACACGTTATTGGGGACACCTCTATGATAGGGGCTGCTTAAAAGAAAGGGGACACAGAAGGCTAATATTAGGATGGACTTAGGAAAAAAGGTTGTGACATGGCCCAGGTCTGTATCAAACATTGGGCCATGACATTATAAGTTTTGATATTTTAGTCATACTACCAAACAGTTACTTAATACAGCTTCATTAATCTCAAAATTAAAACCATGAAGAACCATCTCATAGGAAAAACCAAGCAGAGCTGTGATACACACCAGCAAATGTGTTAATGTTATGTATGTGTGTACACCCAAATTTTCCAACTTAACTCTTGTAACTGCTACGCCTCAGATATCTTAAGCAAGTGCAGACCTTGGCATTTCACGTGTACTTTGCCCCAGGTATCTGAGACTGTAATTTATGCAATCTTTAAACAATTTTCAGTTAAGTCTTGTACATTCTGCTACAAACAGTAACTACCCTGCCATCTTTTGCCAAATATATTTATTACAGTGCTTACGAGTCAGAAATTAATAACTATTTATTAGTGAAAGTTTTAACTTTTAACAAATGAAACTTCAATTTCTGTACAATAGCCTTGCACCAAATATGTACAGCTCAATGGGAACAGTGGAGACTTACAATGGGAGATACTCTTTTCAAATCTCAGCTATGACTGGTTACACCAACAGGTTTACCACAGTTTTCATTAACCAGTTCAGTACCTTGAAATTTACCAATTCATAACTCAGTCCTACACACCCATATTTCTTACATAACCTAATGCTACTGCTAGATACAGATGATATTGTCGTTAAATAGCCCACTAATAAAAAGGAACAGGCATATTTCAGTCCATATTAATTATTTTGTGGTTACTTATAAAAACCTTCAGGATCTGCAACAGAACTTGAACTGCTCATTACCTACCCAATGCTCAAGCAGATCCTGTACCAAGTAAGTAGTTATGGTATTCATCCAGCTATAAGATGACCTCAGGTATAAGATATAATTTAATTACTTGGAAGATAAAATGATTTTAGTGCAACTCTCTGGCACAAACGTAACTTCTTTTCTCAACTCCTGAATAGCTTATTCAGTGTCTCAATAATTTTCCTGGAAAAACATGCACCTAGTAATTACATTTTGTCATTCCCTCATTGCCATAAATGGGCCAAATAAATCCTGTGCTTCTGCACATATATAAAATTTACACATTAAAACATTAAAAATGCTCCGACATGTTTCGGTCCTAGGACCATCATCAGGGAGCCATATCGTCCTTGCTAAAGTTACACTATAAAAAGTCACAATTTCGCTGTACCAGTTGGATATTGTGGCAGCATGCCGTGGTGTGTAATGTTATGTTGCGAAGAGTGTCCTGCTATGGATGTGCATTCTGTGCTTCGTTGCATATCACACAATGAAGCACAGAATGCACATCCGTAGCAGGGCACTTTTCGCAACATAACATTGATGATGATGGTCCTAGGACCGAAACAGGTTTGAGCATTTTTAATGTTTTAATGTGTAAATTTTATAAACTTTATATATGTGCAGTAGTTGGTATAATAATTGAGTAACTCAACAACATGCACGGTGTAACAACGAAAATAAATACTGTACTTATTACATGTCAAGTGATTATTAGTGTTTTTGGGATACCTGACTTTACAAGAATGTAGCCATGTGTGTATCACGTACTTTAATGATTATGACATGTTTGTTTAACCCCTTGCTTCATAGGCACAACCTTTGTTGCAGTGAAATACAATAAGTATTACATATTGTGAGTGTGTGTTTGTAGCTTTAGTAATCCAGCATGTTATGCGCATGTCCCATGTTCTCATTATTCTCATATGTGGCCTGTTGCTCTATTATATTTTCCCATATAATCTCAAAAATTAAAAAAAAAAAAGTTATTGAATATAAAATGCATGTTTGATTTTCTGTACAATTTCTGTCTGAAAAATTTCTCATTTTAAAAAGAACAGAATATGACCAAAATTGTATATTACTCTTCACATAAAAAGGGGCATTATTCTTGTCCAATTTTAAGGAAACTTGGATTTCCTTGGAAGACTTTTTAAGAAATACTCAAATATCAAATTTCATGAAAATCCTTCCAGTAGTAGCTGAGCTATTTGGTGCAGACAGACACGATGAGGCTAAAAGTCGCTTTTTGCAATTTTGCAAACACGCGTAAAAATGAACAACACAAATGACACATAGAGTTTAATATTATCATCAATATTGTATGCCATGTGTTAAATTACTTCTTAATATCACCTCAAAAGATCACTCCACATTCATATCTGGCACACCTCAAAATTTATGTAACAGTACTGTTTCCAGCATTACTTTTTGATATTGGATAACAAAAATGTCTGTCACACAAATTCGTATTTTAATAGTGTGTTTATCATTATGATTTGTACTTTCAATGCAGTCACAGCTCCCAAAACACAGAACTGAGCACAATGTACTGCATGGCAGTAATGGCAATGTATGCTCAACAGTTGGTACTTGCAGGGATATAGTAACTAGCATGCAAGCCAAATGGCTGAGGAATCATGGTTCAATTCCCAGCAGGAGCTAGGGATTTCTCCCTTTTCCATAGCAGCCAGACCAGCTACGGGACCCACCGAGCCATCTATCAATGGGTACCATAGTCCCTTCCTTGGGGGTAAAGCAGCCACAGTGTGAAGCTGACTACTCAGCTCTATCTACTGTCCAGGTAAAGAATGAGTAGAGATATGCCATATCCCTTTGTGGTATGCTGAGTGACAACTGTACCTTAATTATTATTTCTGTGAGAAGTTTCATTCTGATAGGATGTTCTATAGATATATTAAATTTGCCGATATACTGACATATTAACCGCAATTGGGTTGACACCCAGTGGCAGTAGTACAGTACACATTTACACACAAACAATACACAGAACAACACAATTAACAACTTTGGTTGGACGGCTTTCTGGGATTCGAATCCAGAGTGGTTGAACTAAAATTAACGATGAACTAACCATGTAAAAATTATCTCCTAATTGGAAAGAGTGTGGGCCGTGCCCCGTCTTTGCGAGTAATACCCTGGCATTTGCCTTACAACTGAGGAAAAAGCACGCAAAAACCTCAGTTAGGGTAAGGGAAAACCTCAGTAATTTCCCACATGTCCATTTTCACAGAACTGAGTGAACTGTGTGTGTGTGTGTGTGTGTGTCTTTTTGCATATATTTAATCACAAATAAGGCTTACCTTAACAATTCAATTAAAATAAAATCTTAATGAAACTCATTTTATAGCCAGGCTTCTCATCTGTGCTAACTTCTAAAGAGAAAAAATGTGAACTCCAAAGCATGTAATTAATTCTAATTTTGAAGCGTTCACACACCCATAATTAAAATGAAAAAAGTTTGTCTTCAAGGTACAGAGAAATGGAAACAAATCTTCCATCTACAATTCCTAAATTACTCACGTGTTAATGAAGTCAATAGACTGCGCCTTGAGCTGGTCTGCACTGTGCAGGTCTGCCAGAATCAAGATGTCTGCTGCATTCTCTATTGACAGGTTTGTGCACAGTGCCTCTTCACACATGACTTTTAACCTTTCTAGTGCATACTGCAAGAAAAAGCACATGAACTCTGAATGTCTAACATGGTCTTTAAAACAACATCTGTATTGTAGATGATAATACCACACATCAACTACAGTGACACCCATTTCTGCTGCTTTACTGGTGAAAACCTTCAACACGTATGCCAGAAAACATTAAATAACCACAGGCTCTCTCTAAGTGCCCTTAAGAAATGAACAACAAAGAGTTAAATTTTTTATGTTTCTCTTCTGGACATTAATAACACAAACTGGAGGAAAATGTTTGAGGTTCCATAGCTCAAAAACTAACCGACTCAACACCACAACAATTAGTTTCTCCAGATGTCGAACATGCACACAATTACATAAAAACAAATAATAATGCAAGTACAAACATTATTGTTGCACCATGCATTTCATAGAATCACTTCAATTATTAACCAACAATTGTGCTTACATAAATTCCACATAAAAACACTTAAAACCACTCTGACATGTTTCAGTCTTTTTTATATCATCATCAGGGAGTTATGTTTCTCCTTGCTAAAGTTATATTATAACATTCACAATTTAATTTGTTTCTGTAAACATGGTGTTGTGGCAGCATGCTGCCACAACACCATGTTTAGCAAGGAGAAACATAACTCCCTGATGGTGATATAAAAAAGATGAAACATGTCAGAGTGGTTTTAAGTGTTTTTATGTGGAATTTATGTAAGTACAATTGTTGGTTAATAATTGAAGTAATAATGCAAGTATTTTTTGTCATGTAATTTGATGTGAAATTGCTAAGCAGTATGCAGTACACGTTAACTGCTCACATAGTATAAACTCTGGCAATAAAAGATCAAAAGTTTTTTTTTGTTTACAACACTAGAACTCCTTAAACACGTGAAGTGAAGCAAACATCTTAATGTATTTTAGCTGTTCAGAATACACTTACTGCAAAGCCAGTTGTTTAAATAAACATAGATAAGAATAAAAGACTAGCAGAAATGCAAGAGTTCCTGGTGTATAAGAAAAATAAATTGGAGATTTCAGGTATTTCAACAGGGTTATGAAATGGCACCACAAAAATGACATCTGTCTCACTCACACACACACAGTGATTTTACTTACGCAAAATAAATCTGCACTTGGATGCGATGGAAACATATGATTCAAAGAAGGTGATCAAATAGGATTCCATTTGAATGTATTGGTAACAGTTTAACTATCCAACAACCATACATATAACAGACTGGTATGACATGGTCAGTCTCACCTTGTCGGCAGCAGCAAGCAAATCATCTGCCATCTTTTCAAGGTTGGCCGCTTTTCCGGTGTATATAAAACGTAGCATTTCACGCAGAACCTCATGATCTACATCTGTTATCTCAACCCTGTTATGTTTTCTTTCTTCCATCTCGTGCTCAAACATGGCTGCAAACACAGGGCTCCGAGCTGGAAGAAACAAAATTTGACACAGTTATATATGAAATTGTCTTTTTAACACAAAGTGATTAGAAAAAATTTCAAAGCCCATGGCAAATGCAATTATGTTCAGAAGACAATAATTTTGATACCACTCATATACAAATATTCTAACAATTTTTATGCAACACGTATCTGCTATCAGTTTACACACAACTGATTGATGATCACATGGCCAATGTTCAGTACACTGGAATGCACCAGCTTGAACACATGTATAGGTATAGGTATAGTTATAGGCATTTTATCTTCTCTTCTTTGACAATTATGTTGATGTTATTGTTAGCATAATGGTACAGAAACTGCAAAATAGGCAACATGGAAACAGCTGAAATGAAACAATACCAAGTCCATGAAGCAGGACCTTTCTAGGAAAGTTGATACCTCAGTTCATTGACAAATGACCCTCTGAAGTTTGATTACCATGCTCACATAAGCCTACCACTTGATCCTATCCTGAGACAGACAGAACTAAAAATTATTTAGACAATTCATCCTCACTGCAGGCCCAAGATCCATGACTCTGTCTCACCTGCTAGTATCGCTTTATGTGCCTGGAACTCCCGTCCACTGACTGACAAAGTCACATCGCTGAACTTCTGGTTCTCAAACAGCAAGCCAAGGTCGTCAGAGAGACGGCACTCTGGCACTTTGAACTGTATCGCGTTTGACTGTCCCGAGATGTTTACACTATCTGCTACTACGCTCACCTGAATAAAATTCAACAGTCATGTCAGTATGCTAAAAACCCCATAAAGATATCACCGTATATATCTACTACAACAACACGTGTCTTGCACCCCACATGTCGAGGCTAACAGGCAACAATAAAATAAAATAAATAAAAACAAGAAGCCATGATGGTCTTCCATCTGTAAACACAAAATGGACATACCAACACACACTCAAAACCTGTTACTCCTCTCTGTTACATTAGTTCCAACATACTACTAGGCAATCCACGCAACTTTATACACACAGTAACTGGGAAGACTTCTCTTAAATGGTGCGTGATGTATAGTTAATGTCTACTAAAAGCTCTCATGCTCTCCTCAAGCATGCTCAGAGCCCTCAATGCCTTCAAAGTGAGATATTTATGGAGAGGGGTAATTTTATGTTCATTTGGTTGCCCCAGCTATTAAAAATTAGCGATCAGTAACTCATTTTTTCATTTGTTTACTGGTTAGTTTACATTTCCACCACAACTTCCCTTTCTCTCACTTCCTCTTTGTTATTACGTTTGCCACATGACAATTCCTCTATTATAGCTATATTATGTTGTAACTCCAGAAGGTACGCAGACTACGCTCTAAGTATGTGACAAATTTAGTTACTGCTATGAATGCTGTATTTTTCAATACATTTAACCCTTATCACTTAACTGTTTGCTGGAATTTCTTATTCTTATAAATAACAAATTACATTTATTGGTTCTAAAATTAATTAAGCATTATTCATTTCCTTCAAAAAGTATGTATACAGCCTCCGAAGGAAATGAAAATAGCAAATACTTGTAGCTAAAAGTTGCAAACAAAACTAAATATTATAATTACATTCTTCATGAGTGACAAGGGCTGCAGTTATAATGGTAATGTGCAATTCCTTCAAACTAAACACAGTACAGATGCATATTAACATGTCGAACTCCTTACAATATACAAATCAAGCGAGATTTAATTTAACAGGGTCCAAACCTCTTGGACTACCCTGACAATGTCAGCAGCAAGCTCCCCTGAAATATCAACAGCTATATACCAATACACATGAAATCATATCCCAGAAGACCTGGCTCTTCACAAAAACCACCTGCCATTCCCTCAACAATGAGGGAAATCTCAGCACCTATGGCTTGGGTTGCAGCAGTGAGAACAGAGGGAAGTTGTGAGATAGTGTGGTGACACAAGCTGAGACTATTGTTATGCTAAGGAACATAAATACACAGTACACATGTGATATACATCTGTACATCACCTGTGTACTTGAAAAATTACAAAGTAAATAAATAATATGATGTGCTTGGTTTGTAAAGTGTGGGTGAATTGAATGAATGATTTAGGTGAGAGTTACATCACAAGGTAGTAAATCGATAGATGGAATTACATCGAATAAATCACAAAATCATGATGTTGACTTGTTGTTGTTGTTTGAATATCACAATTACTTAGACTGCCTGATGATCAAACATTTTTTAAAAATGTTATAATGAGAATTACTGAATAAGTAGAGTTAAATATTTTTTCTTCCATGTTAAATTGTCAACTATTGATTGGTAGTGATATACAGACTACACTGTATATCATTCATCTTGAATTTCATTTTATAAGTCTTTAAAATCAGTTTGGCAGTTATATGACATAAAAATGTTAAGGTTTATGTTCCCAATACATGTTTAAAACATGGTGGAACATTTACAAAAAAAGAATACAAGAATTACCCAACTACACCTAAGATTGACTTTCATCTTGTGTGCCATGTGTTTCACTTTCCCCCCATAAAAATGGTTTCAGCTGTGTTTAGTAGAACATAATAATTTAATAAACAGTACTCCAGTCACTGATGAAAGACAGGATGGATTAGAACATAAATATTATGTAAACCTCATCACATGACATTTTGAGTAAATTAATAATCACACATCAGACTGTAAATAACAAAATAAAGCAGTCCCTGTGCATACCATGAAGCCATAAGAAGAGGAGTTATAATTTCAATAATTGTTGACCTAAGAAAGAGAACAAGGTCAGTGGTCAGCTTTACATCCTGACTGCTATTGCCCTGGGAAAGTACCTAGTACCAATGAGTAGGAAGCTTGATGGGCCCCAGAGCCACAGTTCCTTGCTTGTCCAGCCCTTAGCTTAGTCACTATATTGACTATGATTTACAGAATCCAGGTAACAGAGATGTTGCTAACTGAAGAAGAATGAAAGCTACCTTATAATAATTAAAGGTTATCTTACCTCACAAAATATTGTGAGCTTGTCATCGGGCAGAAGACCATTTGCTTCATCCAACAGGAAGTCTCGGCGGATGAATTTTTTGAAACCCCAGTCTTTGCCTTGCACGAATCGGTATGCACGCTGGCTCTCTAGAATAACATTGTTTAAATTGTAAAAACTCAATTTTGGGTCAGATGATTCAGCAATAATGTTGTCAGTCCAGTGCAAAGATTCTCAACACATTTGCCTGGAAGACTCACAGCAACACCAGTATTGTAAAAATGAAATTTCACAACATCAATTATACATTTGGTTCTCAAAATACACAAACACATATACAATGCTTAGTTGAAAGACAGACACACCTTTAATGCCACTGCTGTTTCACTAACTGTATGCCATCCTCAGTTAGGTTTCATTAATTGAAAACACCTTATACACTGCAGAATTTTAGCTGAAAATCTTAAATGCATTGCAGAATAATTTCAGAATAAAAACTGAAAAATGAAGTGTGATTTAATGCCCCTCACATGTATAACTCCAAGCCATATCAAGTGAGGTATGCTGCATAGCTCTTCAAACAAATTTAATTTTTGATTACATGTAGAAAACTGCAGGCGTTTTACTTTTGTGTATGAAGATCAGTAAAATATAAATTTTGAAAGTGCCTGAAAAAGTTAAAACAATCCTTCAAACTTCACCTATCCTGGCTCCACGCTTAGTTGTGAAATGTCATGCGACTACTGCAGCCAATGACACTGTGTCACTTCAGTAGCAGCGGGATAGGTGAAAGGAGTTCTCTCAAGCCTTACGTAATTTTCTAGCTGCACTTCTAGTGTAGTAATGTCATAATATTGATTTGGGGTAAATTTATAACATTATACCAAGGACCACAGAGGCAAGTGCTGTTTAAACAGGAATGAGACATGGTGTCCTGTTTCCATCTATTTAAAACTGGAATCAATGCTGTGCAGAAACAGTGAGATTTGCCAGGTATAATGTGCTGCTGAGAATAGTAAGTGGGGCCAGCATCACAAAATATGTCTTTCTCCTGGCATAACAACAGGTTATCAACCATGGCAACCACTACAGAGATGTTTAATATTCAGATATGCAAACAGAAGTGTGTGCGTATATGTGTGTGTGTGTGCGTGTGTGTGCACATAGTCTGTAGAAATTTATAAAATTTTAAAGGTAGTTGTGGTACAGAGCTCATAACTCATGTGGGAATTAGACAGTCTGTGTAGCACATGCCAGTAAAAGATTCACATAACAGAAACTGAGGGATGAATTATGCCTAGTAGAGTCAAAGCTACACACAACTATTTTTCTTGGGTTATTCACCGACACAGTTTGAACTGCAGTGACTGTAGCCTATACACTGTTGAATTGGATGACAGAATTATGACGATCATAGTGACAGGTAATGATTTGGACGGAACGTGTGCTGCTTATTTCAAAATGGTGCCCCAGAATTTACCTGGAGAAACTGCATAAAACCATGAAATATGATATGCCAAGATGCAAAGTGAATACTTTCTACCTTTGGTGTCACCCCTACATGGGATTAGGTGTAAATAATTTCGGGCTCATGAGGTGTTTGTGGTACAGTCTCCTATCCAGCTTAGCTGCTTCTTGGGCAACTTGTTACCTGCATCGGCATAAAAACCTAATGTAAACTACATTCATGATTATTTTGCATTACTTCTTACAAATATGCATTTCATAACAATTTACATGCTAGAAAATGCATCCTACTGGCTGAATTCCCTTTACAGTTGAATTTGCATTTACCTACAATTTTATCCATGTACATAATACCTAACATTGCCTCATACTCCTTTCTGTTAAGATATTACTGGGCCTGATTCAATTCGGACATAATGGATTGTTTCAAAGCTTTTAAATAAATGTGCATGTAAATGGCTGCGTTTGTTACTGTCTATATAAATTTCTATCATTTGCTACACTCCGATTATAATTTTTTGAACATTTCTTTTTATACTTAGTGAAAGTAAAATGAGTGACACTAATGATCTGCATATTGTAGTGATGGTTTCAATTATTCCATTACATTAAGATCCATGTTACCTCACCAATCCCAACCAGGTGTTTAATTATACAGAGAACACATCTAATCATTTCCCTTTGCATAGGTAAATACAGCTCAGTATGTGTGGGCCTATTTGCAGACAACGTGGCTGTATTTTTGCAACTCATAACTGAGAAGCAGGAACAAGCATTTTACATTTTATTACTCCACAGTACATACTATTATTACATGTGGACCTCAGATGCTCTCACTGCACCTGTAAAATGTAATCTGTTGAACAATATTCATGTGCAATGCTTCTGCATTTTATGCACCGTGTAAAAAAAGATGGTGCCAAATATTTTACCAAAAAAAAATCTCACGTCAACAGTCCCATGTAAAGAAAATATACAAGACAGTGGAAAAATTCTGGAAGATAAGTTTGGTGCTGAACAAAGAGGACTATATGAAAATTCATTTTTAAAAGAAGAGAAAATGGATATGACAATGACCCATGAATAAGCCCCAGAAAGTCTTTTGCACCTGTTGGCTGCTCAATGTGAAGTGCCAAAATCCTTATCTCACACAACTATAAAGCTTTCAAAACTATGCCCACATAAAATTAAACCCGTACAACTGCAACTGTACAGCTGTTTCCTCAAGACTGGTAAGCAGGAAGCTGGCACTGCAGGTGATTTCAGGAAATGGTAGCCAATGGATTTCTTGATTCAAACCTCATGTTTGTATTGGCGGGGACATGGTTTATGTTAAGTAGGAATGATAATGGACACACTAACAGATATTGGTGTTCTGAAAATCCCCATGCAGTTCATGATGTTCAACTGTATGACTCAAAAGTTGGGGTAGGGTGTGTAATGAGGGTGCGCAAAATCACAGGGCCTGTGATTTTCAAAGAGAGAATATCTTCCTACCACTGTGTACAGTTGTGACATCATTCCTTAAAAAATTATGGCATCTTAAACCTCCAGATCTGAATTAGCACAGCTACTGTTATGAAGGACAGTGAAAGATCTTACACAAACAATCCACAGTCTTTGCATGAACTGAAAGTTAACAGTCAAAGAAAAATTGCTACTATTTATTGACAAGAGCTCTGCTGTGTGCCTAGAAATACTTTCACGAGGTGTGATGCCTGCTGACAAGCTGGAGGTGAGCACTTCTAAACTCTTCTATGAACTAAGGCAAGATAAACTGCAGCGGAAAAACAGACTTTAAATTAATGTTGGATACAAGGCTATACAAGGCTTCCTAAGCAATAACACTCCCGCGACAGCTGTCATGGTTGGGGACACAATTACAGGTACACAGTGTATTGCTCCAGATTTACATATGCCATGTGAGAGTCACATAAGGTTAAGGTCAGCACAACAATACTGACTGAAAAGGTCAGAACTAGTAGAAAATTAACAAGTAGTAGAATATTATTATATACCCTTACCCATTGCTTTGGTTTCTTCTCTTTTGGCATTAAGTATTGAAAATTTGAACTTGGCCCTGACTTCTGACTTGTTACAGGAGACTAGAAGCAGGTACAATGAGAGGTAGTCTTTGCTTTCTTCATCCAGACCCTTTGGATTCACCCGCAAACACCTGGAAGAAAATATAAAACATAAACCTACCATCACACATGTGCACTCTGAAGTACAAACCACTTCAGGTAAATAAGAAGTCTTTCCTGAGCAGAACACTGCAGAACTGTCACCCATCCTATAATGTGTTACAAAACAGCATACAAGTCATTCATCACAACATAAATATTGTCAGTTGTTTACTGACAAGTCACAACATATTTCAGTGTAAATAAGGCCATCATCAGGTATCATAACATAAGTCACTTTGAGAAAACTAATTACAAGAAATTAATAATAAAATGAGATCTCACTCTTTACATTGAATACAAGATTTTACATAATTTCATGTAGGTGCCTGATGTAATGCTTGTCAAAACCATAAACAGCTCTATTTAAAGGATGTGAATTATTACTACAATTATAATCTGTACAGCTGTATAAAACAACAATCAGTTATTAAAATTTAGATTTAATCCTCCTGTTTTTTAAATATGGAGATATAAATGATACTCCTGAAGAGGTCATATCAAGAGCTGTTGTAGTAAAGTATTTACCTAGAAGTTATTCTTGGATTATTTATAGATGTACTCTGTTTTTAACACATATCAGAATGTGTACTCTGGAGAATAATTTGTATAAATTATAAGATGCATCTGTACCCTATGGAAGGTAGTGGAGTACTGTACCACGTGTGTTAGTGTGTGTGTAAAGTAACGGGTGTCTTTAGAATGCTATGGAACACAGGTGGGGTGTATAATGACAAGGGTGTGGCTCTGATTAGCTGAATTATCATGACAGAAACTGCGCATTGCAATAGGAGTTCCAGTAGCATTTCACAGCCCTTAAATTAGACTGAACCTAACATACTTACATTTTGGTCAAGGCTAATTTAAAATTGGGATGGCCATATTAACCCTTCATAGAAAAGCTGTGCATTTTTTCAACACTGTACAATTTACATATCTAATGTGAATTTAAGAAAAGATCATTTCCTTACACAGCATTAACCAGTAAGTGTTTGTAATGGCAACATTTAGTTTTCACAGAGAAAGGAAATTAATTTTTAAATATTACTATCATGGCTGTGAGGCTTCTAATATTTAGGCAAACTACATTTCTAGTAGTTACACAGCCTCTGTATCTAAGATATGGATAAACTCTTCCTCTGCCACACATGGATTAGACTCTATCATAGTCTCCATATATATTTATGTCCTGGTTTGTATGAAAGTTATGAATTTTGGGTGTTTGTTGCCACACAAAGTCTGTTCAAATGGACCATTCTTCACTATAATTATATGTTTCTTCTATGTGGTGAATGAATATTTAGGTTCTTTCACACAAACATGTTTTCATTTATCTCAGTATTTAACCAACTTGATGCACAAAATTTGTTTCACAATAAATTTTGTGCATCAAGTTGGTTAAATACTGAGATGCACGGTCAACAAAACGTCAAAAAATGTTGTCATCTGTTGAATCTGATAGAAACTTTAATACATCTCAATAATTTAATTTTTGGCAGTTGAATTTTGTTGACATTCCTAGGCTTCTTAACCCATGTTTCACAAGTGTAAGTGTGGAAACTACTATCACTTTATAACATTTTAAATGTGTCTCCTTTTCCTTCAATGTTGCTTCAGACTGAGTATTTTAATATTTCCATCAAGCAGTTAAAATAAGAAATCTGTTGCATAATTCGATTTTGCATGGAACATGATATTTCTCATTAAGTGCCATGGTTTTTTCTATCAGCATTTTTATATTAAAGGGTTCAATAAGATTATGTGGGACAAAAATAACTTCCACAAATCTTCTTCTATTGTTGAATGGTAGTAAATAGCACAAAAGATTATGAACTGTTTTCCACCTAACTTAATCTCTGTGCTGACTTCAATTTCCATATTCTTAAAACTTTATTCTGATAAAATATCATGTACCCAGGCATATAATTATATCTGTTCTAATAAATTTCTCTTAACACATTTACTGAACTTTAAGAAGACAATGTTGATCCTACAGACCAAACAGCATTTTCGTATGACTCTAATCAGAGTCCTTATCAAAATCAGTGAAAGCCATGTATGTTGGTAGGTTAAACTGAATCCCAACTATTTGAGTGGTGGTAAATACACTGTCTGGGACTGATGGAAAAAGTAGTTACATGCCAAACAGATTCCCCAAATAAAGATAAGCTGTTCTGACCCAACTTGTATTGTGCATCTTCTTGGAGATTATAAGGCTTCTATAACTTTCTGAATACAAGCCTACACCAGATTACATATGGTCGACCCTAAACACCAAAAACATTCATACACACATGGGTGTATGCTCAGTTTTGGCTGTTTGTGAAGAAACAAAGATGAAATACTAGGTATGGTGGTTATGATATGAGTGCATAGAGACGAACATACTGTTGAAGACTTTGTTTGAATAATAGTTCTGTTATATAACGCCAGAAAAAATTTCACTGAAAAATTTTCTGGGTCATGGTTGGACAAGAAAGCTGTTACGAAATATGTGCTTACCAAGGAGAAAGTACAGAAAATTGGGAAAAGTCTAGAACATTCACCACAAAAGGCAATGACACATTCCACACAAGACTGGCATTCCCAGATCATCAGCAAGTGAAGTGAAGACACACCCTAATCTTCAGCCGTAAAAGACCGTAGTTCACGCTTTGCGATCACATGACCAAAAATGCCAGAAATATGTCTTTAAAACTGGTTTCTGCATTCAATTCATGAATGTGGAGTTGACTCGTGCCATATATTTCTCAGATGAAGCTCCATTTCATATGCATAGACATATTTCTTCCCAAAATTAACAGTACTGATGTTCTATGAAAATGCATTTATGAATAAAACTTTAAACGTTAATGCATGGTATGCCAGATAAGATAAATAAAATATAGGGCCTCTATAAGGTGGTTACCAGAAGTGGTGAGAATGTACAGTGGAATTCCTTTAATCCTGTACTGCTGATAAATTCGGCACTTCAGGATTGTAGGTCCCAAGACCTGAAGGTCAGTGTCTGTAACTTTTAGTGTACATACTGATTCTGTCACTTTATCTTGAGTTATAGGGAAGTTCTTGAGACCAGACACTGAAATAGGCTAAATTAGTGGAATTGAACAAGGTGCTGTGTAAGTGGTCCACAGCAATGGGTTCTGAAGGAAAACCCATGACTGGGTCTATGATAATTGAAAAAGATATGTCTTCTCATGACAAAATGAAAATAACTTACAAGGACATTCTCTGACAGCAGTTAATAAAAAAAACTCAGGTCACTGTAGTTATTGTCTGATAACCTTAAACTAAATATCTGCTGTGAATTCTGCTATATCCCTTTCCTCTGAGCGAGCATTTCATTCTTGGCCACGAGCTGTCTCACAGAAAGGGTAATATGGGAGAATGCACAAAGCTAACCTCCCAATTCTACAGGGTTCTGATATCAGTGTATCACATTGGGAGTCATTTCATGTACTGTGCTAAATTTTAAAATCTCTGTTTCAGACAAAGGATCAGTTCCCATCCTCAGGCTAAGAAGGTGAAGCTTCTCTCAATTTCTGGCCCATAGGTTCAGAGCATTGGGCCCAAAGAAGTAGGTCTGAATCTTTGAAGATGGGGGACTAGTACTGTCCCTAAAACACAATGTTTTATTACAAATATGGGATGATCGACAAAGTCCATAAAGGAAATGATTTCCACCAATCTTCACTTCAATGTTTCTCAGACAGCCTTTCATTACAGACACCACAGCACGTCTGTAAAACATTGCTGACTGACAGTCTGACAATGATGGACAAATCTGCCATGCCCAGTTTCAATGCAGTTAGAAAAATAAGAAATATGCTTTTGACATTTATATGAGCTCTTCTAGCCTTCTTTGGACACAATAACTGTAGGGATCTAGATAGTGACAACTGTGATTCTGATTCCGGATTGTAGCTATAACCCAGGTTTTGATTGCTTTTAATGGACATTCTGAACTTTTTGCCAAGATCTTGACGCATATAAAGTTTGTTTTCCTTTTTTCTTTCCATTCAAAGATAAGGAAAAATTTAACAGGGTTTCTATGGTTGTTAAAATTCTCCAACAAAATACTTGTCACCTTCACAAGAAAGATTTTTTTTATACAAATCATGAATCATTATTATCACTTGAATTCTACTGTACTGCCCTGAAAATTTCTACATTTTACAAATTATATAAATTTCAATTAGTAATGATCTTAAGACAAAACACACAATTTCTTGGACAGTTAATGTATGAACATGTATTCCACGCAGCAATAAGAGATTTTTTCCTCTGAAAACATATCCACACTGGTTCTAGGCCTATCCAGGCTACTATCAAATCTACCTCCATCCAGCTCTGAGTTTACAACTCTGGTCCCCATGTTTGTATGCTACCACAGGCACAGTGTCTGGCAACTGGGGTGACTATGTTTATGGTGTATGAGGTATCTGTGGTGGTGGTGGTGACTGTCCTACTGTCTTCTGGGATGATACTGTGTAGTCTGGTAGACAAGTACTAACATTTCAGAGGAGACAAATATTCAACTCTATATATTTTTATGAATGAGTTCAACAGCATAATTTTCAGTTTCCCAGATATTTTTCTAAAGCCAATAGTCACCATTCATACTCTTACCATTTAAGCTTATCATTGGCCCCAGCAGAGAATGTGGATGACTTGAGAACTTCACCCATTTCCTCACGACAAAAGCTGAAGTTGTTGATGGTCCACATGTAGCTGAACTTCACCACTTTAACCTGAAAAACAAGCAATATGAAATATTAGATTTGTACATACATTCACTACCTGGTCTCACAATCTGAAGTCATGGCATTTCTTCTATTTTTGATATGGTGAACACTGGGTTAATGAGAACCACTGTGGTATACACTCGAAAAAATCAAGAGTGATAAAAATCATAGTTAGAAAAAAGAAACCTTTGACAACTGACCTTATGTGCCAACAATCAATTATTTTTAATTTCTAAGCAAACTATTCCCGAAATAAGTGATAGCTTTTAATCCATTAATCCAACATAACACAAAGGAAAGAAATTCACATGCAAGCTTTCCAAAGAAATATGATAATAATGTTATACAACATATGGAGTCAGACATTTACTTTTTGACATACATGTCACAATAAAATAGGGCAACACACTTCTCAACAAGGTTATGTCATGACAGTAAAGTGCACTGCAAGGTGTACTCAAGACACACGGTGCAGTGCATAGCTCAGCTGTGACTGAATGATAACAGAACACACACATGACAGACTCCTTCCATGCTTCACATTCTCCATTCTGTGCATTATAATTCGATTATTACATGAAACCACGAATGCGCGTAATTTTATTACAATCACAACAATATTACAACAACACACAAGCTCCTATGTGATGGGACAATGAGGCCCAAAACATATGAGCTTGTGTGTTGTAATATTATTGTGATTGTAATGCAATAATGTACATTCATTTGTTTGAATTGTAATAATGCTCCATGCCTCTAATAGCCATGCTGGTACTGATGCACAGAAGTCACACTCCTAACACTAATGTGTGTCAATGACTGCAGTAGAGTCCCTCTAAGATATGAAATGTAACACCTATGGCACTTGTCAATCTAGGTGCACAGAGACCGCAAAGATGTCAACCAATGAAGAAGCCATAACTGCAGCTGCAAAACATCAGTCATGGTGCTCACATGATATCACATGAGAATTGGGACTATCCCAGATGAGGGCCACTGACCTACTTCTTGACAAAAAGTTAAACCCATACCACTTCTCAAAGAACGCATCTGTTTCCAGTTGATTGTTCTCTATATGTAATGTGCATGTAACTAAAGGCTGCTCTGTGTTTGATGGTTTCATATCTTGTGCAATCTGACAGTAACACTCCTCTTGGTAAACACTGTATATTCTCCAATCTAATCCACACACTTTTTACAGTTTCAGGGGGCTAAAAAATCAGATGCAGATTAGGATCGCGTGTGGATTAGATTCGCGGTCGTGAGCTGGATTTTGGAAAAATGATAAGAGCCGCTGTACGTGCCATAAGAACAATAGGATACAATAACTTATTATTTTATTTATTATTTCTAATATTATATAATATATTATTTAATATTTATAATTTATTATTCATCAGACTCGCCATCATTACTCATAACTGAATCGTTATCCATCACCCAGTCACTATCATCTTTATCTTCACCATCGTCCTCCCATACGTGCGGATTAGAACTGTGAACTAACTTTTTTTGCGTTTAAGAAATCGGCAAAATCTAGTGCGGATTAGATTTGAGAATATACGGTACATACACCAGGACATGTTGTGTAACAATTATGGCTTGCCACACTATGTCAAGTGTGTGTGTGTGTAATTACTTTTCACCTTGTATAGGCCTATTATGTAGAGAGAAGTTTAAATTATGCCATATCATGAAAATATACAGTGGAGTCACAGTAAAACTCCACAGAACATGAAGTCATATACCACCTTCAGGGTCCTATAAAGCTAGTTGGTTAGTTCCAATATCGCTCCTATCATCCTAGTTATGATTTTCCTCTAAAAATTTTTCTGTTGGCTAATCCTGCATTTCTAATCGCCTGATTGGCTAAACCATATGTTGAATACTAGGTCTTGATTAGCTGCTCTGCAATTAAGCCACATCACCCGTGGCTTTACAAGGGAACTTGTTAACTTCTCAACTTGTCCAAGCTTCAAATTTTGAAGTGTCACAGTGACAAAATTTCACTGCTGTTTTGACCGTTGCAAAGCTGTAAAATTCCAAGTTTTCACTTTTGCAAGTGGGATACCGGCTATAACCAGGTCAACCACACTACCTCTGTTTTCCCTTGGCAGGTCCCATTGTTATATGACTCCCACACAGGTTTACCAGACATCCTCTTTTCCCTGGACATGTCATCTTTTTAAGGCTTAAAATATGCATCTGTATGAGTGAGTGGGTGAAGGAAACGCTATTTTTATCCTCCTAAATTTTATTATTCATTCTCATTATAATTTAATTCTTCTTTTGCCAAAATGCCTACGTATAGGTGCACATTTATAGAGTATCTTAAGAAGAAATACACAAGATTTTCCAGGTGCCATAATGAATTTCAGGAACGTATGTATCTGTTGCAAACAATTGATCTTTACATCTTGATGCACATTTTGAAACAACACACCATAAGAAGAATATTCAATGTTAAAGTAGTTTATCTAAAATAACCAACTTCTTTGTGCAACCAGGTTCAAAAGCACATGAAGTACATGCAGTAGAGTTCATCTTTGCATATGATTGTGTAATACTTCACAACAGTTACTGGTCTACAGACTGCACTAGTAATTTAAAGATGAAAGTTCAGAAGCTGACAAGTGCGCAAATAAAAACAGAAGAAATTATAAGTGGTGTGATTTCTCCTCATGCAATAAAGACTGTCACAGGCATCCATGGTAGACATTCCTTTCTGTGGAGTGACCAGAGATGCAAGCAACTGCATTAAAAATTTTCTCACTCTTGACTGAAAAATGGTGGACTGCAAACAAAACTAGTGGAGGTTCACAGTCAACAGCACAAAATATTGCACCGTATGTTCAGGTGACATTAGAAAATAACAATCTCATTTCAAAGTATATCTCAATTGCAGATAATAAAGTTGTAATGCAATATTTGGAGGGGCAGCATGTGCCTCCGCAAATAATGTTTATGCACAACTGAAAGTTTCAGTAAAAGACAACTTAATCATGTGGGCTGCCCAGCCCATACACTAAATAATTGTTTGCAACAAGGAATGGACACTTCAGACTTAATATATGCACCCAGTTGTTTTCAGTTTACACTGTGAGAACAGAATCACTGTAAGAGTTTTGAAATTTTGTGGATACCAAATATAAGCAAATGTTATATTGTTGTGAGACAAGCGGGTGGTCACTTTTTCCTGAAATGTAATATGTATGCGGTAATCAGAACATTTTTTGACAGCAGTTTCAGTGAAATATATTTATGTGCAGTATAATTTTCAGGACAGGTCTTGTGAACAGTTTCATACTTATATTCCTGATGTTCCTGCCATTTTGAAGCAAACTTGATCTAATGAAATATATGTTTCTGCCTAGAATTTTAACATACTAAAATTCTGCTATTATTATTTTTTTGTTTGCATGTCTGCATATTTATGTTCTTGAGAGGAAAATTTCTCCTATGTTTATGGTCAACAAGTGGTAAAGTCCTCTTTTCTTGGGATGGATATATGGTAACCTTGCTCACAAGCGTTCTAAAGAACATCACCAATGTTGAATAAATGCTGACTTTCCTGATCAGGCTCTAACGTGTTTAAGCTATAAAATTCCAGTCTCTGTATGAACTGCAAACCCTACAAAATTAGTTATAGGGATCAATTTCATAAAATTGCATAAAGAACATGCTATCATACTGAGGCAGTTCATGGTGACTTTTAGATTACAGTGATTTTCTTCAGGTTTTCCACGTTAATGTCACTTTAGTTCCAGCCAAAAACTCCGCCCCGCAGGCAAAACAGTGAAAAGGACTCTTGAGTCACTAAGCACTGTTATTGTCAATGAGTAAGTGCATGTAACTCAGCCTTGAGACAACAGGTCAAAAGTCCATTATCCAAGGATTGCATTCAAATCAAGTGTAACATAATACTGGGGTTGAATGCTCTGTAGCAACCTCTGGAACTGGAACAAGTGTACAGAACAGTCATGGTGAACAGAGTCAGAACAAGGCATTGATAAGAACACTTAAAAATGCATGACTATGAAAGAAACGGATAAATGGACAAAAATGGGAAAGAAGACAGTCAACGAACTAAAACACTGAGCATTCGCATACAAAAGGGATTAAGAAATAATAAAATGGAATAGAAAAGTGCATGGAAACGGGAGGAATATGGAGCAAGAACATGGAGAGAACTATAGGTAGAAAAGGAGACAATGAAGAGAAAGAAGAAAGAGAAAGTGTAAAGACATGTACCTGAGTGTAGCACCAGTTCTCTGCGACAGGCGTATTGACCTCTGGCGGAGGAGGCGAGGGCACGCGGGATACGGCCATACCAGCTGCGCTGCCCGAGCTGGCTGCAGAGGCCGCCCCACTGCTGCTGCTACTGCTGCTGCTGTTGGAGCTGGCCCGCGGCGTCTGCTGCGGCGAGCAATCACTCACCACCGGCAACCTGGCGAGCAAGAAGCCCAAGACATCAGATAAAATATTCTATAACGCACAACACCCTGCTTCCGCCACAGTTATCCAACACGGCAGCAGACTTAAACCACTTCCGTCGTCTATGTCCCCTTCTCCCGGGTGGGCACATTCTAAAACCCGATACTTCTGAGAAAGGTTCATGAGTAATAACAGCATTTAACGCAATGTCAAGGCAGTCGCCCGGAGTGAAACGCGTCGCTGCTGTGTCATGCCGCTCGGCAATGAGCTGCGATAGCCTGCACGTAAATAAACACCGTTAACTAGTAAACATTACAAGACTGCACACACCGCATTTTGTGAGTGGAAATCTTCGACCCTGACAGGTATATGCATACGATTTAACATCGTACAGTATCACAGGCATGACATTGTTACTTTCTTAAAACCTGGCAGTTTTCAAAATTCCTGGCCACAGATTTTAGTATACTCAGCGCTGGGCACAAGGTTCGTTCCTCCGACCAACTGTAGGATCTAAACACGTACTCGAATATCGATGGCCTGTTAAACCTGTAGCTTTGAAACAGCATCCAGTATTACTGAAACTATCAACAGTTATTTTACTTTTCCAGAAAACTGATTCGGAAACATGCCGGACATTCGTAAATAACTGGCCCACAAGTGTGTGGCGGAAAATTCTGAAGTACAATATGATTCTGCCCAAAAATAAAGACAACTTCATCCTTTTGACCATACCATCACTTGACAAATCACAGCCCAATTCACATAATCACAGCAAACATGTAACGAATTTGCTTTCTCCCCAAGCAATCGCACCCTCCTGCACTGTCCACCACAAAAATGCACTGCAATGTCAGTAATCTATTAGGTATTACAAAATTATACGGTAGAATGACGACGTACCCAGTCGGAAAACCTTCAAACATCGGGAAATGACACAGATACAAACTAAACGTTATCTTTAACGGCTAAATGCAAACTTTCAAGCATACATCCTACATCACTATGTAATTTCACCTGAACATACATTCCATCTACAACAAACATGAAATTGTAATATATATTAGCCGGTGTGAGGCAAAGGTATGTATATGTGTTGATGTAATTAACGGACATAATGTAAGCTGTGTGCAGCAACCAACTGCACTGAACAGAACCCTTCCTGCAATCCTTACAGCCGCATAGCCAAACCAGTAACGCTTAAGCTGAAACTGATCAATCCAGCGTGCATACTTGCACCCTTATTATCTTTCAAAGATTCAGTCACCCATTATTCTCCCACTTACTCCTAGGTCTTCCACGCCCAAACAGCCTGTCCCTTTCGTAGTTTACTGCCAAAATTGTGCACACAGTTTTCATCTCTCCAATGAGCAGTTTCAGACAGCATCGGAATGAGAAACGTGACCAAGAGTCATAAGTAAGCAAGTAATCCCAACAGAACAATGTTGCATATTTTAGAAGCAGTCAAGACCGTAGCGAATTCCGTGGATAGCAGGTTAGATCAGGATTGAGACTGAATGCATGTCACATATAAGGCTGGAGCAGTTAACTTCACAACGTTCGATAAAATGGAAAGCGATCTATAATCCTTCCGCTGATTATCTGCAACGCCAATCAGCATTATCTGTATGGGTCCACTGTTCGGCATTAGGCAGATAAAGCAACTGCTGTCCTTATTATGCACCACACCACAAAAGCTGCCGGGAGTAGAGGTACAGCTCCACTTTCAAATTCGGCGTCATATTGTGGTGAATGTTCAAATTTACAGTCCGACCGCTTTATCCCGTAGAAAACCGTCGCGATACCCATTAAATAAAAGGCTTGGCACACCCTAGTGTCGGTCTGGACGCCATGGAGAAGAGCTATATTTCTTGCCGTTGTCTAGAGCCGAACCCCCCCCAACACCTCGGTCGTTCGGCTCGTAACGTAGTCACTATACGGACTGAGATATCCCGAATCTGCAGAGAAGAATGCAAGATACATCCACTATATGATATCTTACTAAAGAGACCAAAATATGGCACCTTCGTATGCATGGTACTGTCCTGGTCTTACTAACGGTAGGTCCATCCGTGTCTTCATACAACCTGACATCTTCCGAACCCTGGCCATTTTTGTTACAGATTTACTGAAAATGAAACCAGCTTGTCGATGCTTGGTTCCACGCATCAGATTTTCAACATTCTCGGTGGGGTAGGTTCCTGCTCACTCAGCACTCGCGGTTTGCGTGGAGCATTTTAAGGTTCAGTAACTTCCGTCTTTTGCAACTAGCCCAGGACATTACAACATGTCGGCACACCCGACTAGAATCCCCTGCCACAATTCCACCATATTTACACACGGCGCAGGAACTGCACGCTTTATATTCACTACACCACCGCTAAACGTGACACATTTCATACAGGCTTAAGATTTGAAAGTCAGTTTACAGAACCTTCGCCATCAAATTTCAAAGTCAAACAGGGAGTTACCGGGAAGCATTAACGAAGTCTACTTTCCAACTGCACAGACTTCAAGTACTACAAATCCAGTGTTTTAGATTTAGTAGGTATATTACGATCATCACTGCAGAGCAAGATGCAATTTAGCGCATGTATTAAGACTGCTGACTTAGTTCACAGATGGCCTACATGCAAAAGTGCGTTGTTACCATCTTCACTACCACCTTTTTGCGAGCAGGTAAATGCACATTGTTTATAATGAATGTCACATAACCTCAGTGTCTGGTAGATTTAATGACAACTGGGGAAATGTCGAAAGGGCGCGCATACACAAAGGAACACCTTTCAAATGAATAAATGAATAAATAAATAAATATAAATGAAATAAAAAAATAAAAGAGCATACTCGTTAATCATCCACAAAAACACATCTATGCTCATTATTGGTACATTCTAGCAGGTCTACGCGATCTCCTTACACATTCTTTCGGCATCACACAGCCACAAAAATGAAATGTCCAGCTCGTATTCAGTAAGTCAAGTCACTTTAAGAGCACTATACACAGTGTCCATTTTATCGTGTTACTGCACGACAGCTGTCACGGGAGCTTTACAGCACAAGAAGCACATGAAGCCGGGAATTTGTTTGCTTTCACCCTGCAGTGCAACTTAACTTATTTGACAGAACTGCCTCAAAGTGGTCTAAATTCCCGGCGGACGAAACCTTCCTACGCGATAGAGAGGACGCTTGCAGGGAAAAGATAAAACGGACAACCTGCGGTACACAATTAACAGCACGTTCTAGGTGTACTTTTTGTGCTCCACAAACTTGCACAGCAATTTTGTGGCGAGATTTTGCAACCAAACGAGTTTCTACGCGTCGAATACTTAACAAAATGTGGTACACGCAGCGATTTTCATTTTCAGCCGCATTTTTACTCACATCGGACATGCTAACTTTCTTGATTTGTTAAACTTTGTTATTGTCGCGAAATGCTGCTATATTTTTCATACCATCAGCTTCTTCTAAATACCAATTCATGTCATTCTTGTCACGTATTACTCGTTCTTAAATTGTTGTCAATCTACGTTGAAAAAATCCAACGAGATGCAACAGTATGCGGATATTTATTTACTGCTGAATTACTCTACATGTTTCGGGTGTCCATCGCGCTCATCATCAGGAGTACAAAAAACTGCAGTTGCAGCCTCTGGTACAGATCATACTATCTGGGGAGCAAGCTTCCTCAAGCGTGACACACTTGTGGAAGCTTGCTCCACAGATAGTATGATCTGTACCAGAGGCTGCAACTGCAGTTTTTTGTAGCTTGATGATGGGCGCGATGGACGCCCGAAACATGTAGAGTAATTCAGCAGTAAATAAATATCTGCATACTGTTGCATCTCGTTGGATTTCTTCAACCTAGAAGTACGATGCACCGAACCACGAATATGAAATTTGTTGTTAATCCATATAAATATTGTAGCGAGGTGTAAAGCAGATTATACGACTTTATAAATACAAAACATACTTCAGTATTAAGAAGAATGTGAACATAGATACCTCTCTCCCACTCACGCATAAACACACCTTTACAATAACAGGCCATACGTGACCTGGTGTGTCATGAGATACTGAGCTGCGTGTGTATCTTTGTAGGCTACCGGCACGTAGCACGCTGCTATGGTAATTATCCTCGAAACCAAACGCACGTGTGAACAATGTTTCTCGACATTCTTTCACCCGCGCCCCTATTCTACAATCCCTTAACCTTTTGGCGCCGGAATTATTTTTTTTAAAATTTTAGCACACCTTTATATAAAATGTGAATAATACAGGAACCAAATACGTTAGAATTATGAAACAAACTGCATTTTGTAGAGACAAAAAACGGAGAGTATATACCATGCTTAAAATATTCAGTACCTATATTTGTTGAATAAATACATAAAATCCAACTTTAGAGGTTAGCGGTGCGGTACGACCACTATAGTTGACATTAGGCGTCAAAAGGTTAAACTTGTTGCACACATTGTGTGTTGGAAAGTATTCAGAGCTCTGCATCCCAATACAGGGAGGGCTCGGCCAATGCGAAATACACACAAATTTTTCCAATCAATGCGATGTTATACACACACATGTAACACTTTAAAAAAAAATGTATCTTGCAGTCGAGGATGTTTCCTCAGTAACTCAGTTTCCACAATGTCACTGCATTCGTAATGTAAACGATTAGATGAGCTAAATCTGAAACATCTGTTGACTCATCACGTTGTACGCTGAACAAAACACTTGGACAACTTTTGATTTCAATAGTCCCAACTACCGGTAATAAAATGCAGTATGACATATCATATTAAAAGAGAGGAAGTGGCATATCTTCCTGTTATTAAACAATTTAAATTGGAAGGCATCTACGAACATACCGGGATGCTGATAAGTCCCTAGCTCGACCAGGAAGGAAACAAGCTCGGAAGTATGTCAGGGACGCGCGCGATTTCAACAACATCGAGACGTGAGCTGTCATCAAGTTGTTTTTCCTACAAGGCAAGGCGTCGAAGGAAATGCACGCCATTCTGACAGAAACATTAGCTTGTTTCCCTCTTGGTCGGACAAAGGCCTTATCAGCACCCCTGTACTAAAATACGCAGACACAGACAGCCTACGAGGGGTTGTCCTCCAGCCTTAGGGTTAACCGAGAGAATAACAATTCCTCATGCCAAAAAATTAATATGTTACAAAGTATTACACAAGACCTTGAACTTGGGACAGGTACTTTGGAAAGAGTTAAGTTCGGGAATGCCCGCTACAATCAGTTCCAGAAGCTTTCGTCTTCCCGCTTGCTATCTAAGCACACAAAATTTAAAATATGATTTATATGGGAGGGGGTGTTCGAAAATGGGGTGCTAAGGATATGTGAGCCCAAGAAGGAGAAGTAACAGAATACTGGAGAAAAATGCATACGCGTAATGAAGGGCTACTTGATTTAGACACCTCACCAAATATTGCCGGGTGATCAAATGGGGGGATGAGATTGGCTGGGAATGTGGCACGTACGGCGAAGAAAAGAAATACAAACACGATTATGGTGGGGAAACCAGATATAAAGGCATCACTTGGGAGACCTAGTCTTAAATGGAAGAATAGTAAAATGGACCTTAAAGAAACAAGATAAGGGAATGAAATGGATTTATCTGGCACAGGAGAGGGTAAGCGCCGGCTCTTGTGAACATGGTAATGAACCTTTCTTTTTCATACAGGTAAACTTCTTGACCGGCGGAGGAAATGTTAGCATCTCAATAATGACTCTGCTCTATGTAGTTAGCTAACCCTTTAAATTAGTCTACTATCGAAAACAAAGAAGATATAAATACATTAAACCCATATGCTTGTCAGCGGTTTGGACGGTTATGGCCGAGAAAAGAATGTTGAATATACTAGAAAACAATGCGCCAAAAATGATTCGGACATACGGAACAAGGAAATGGAAACACAAGAAATTACTCATATGGATACGCGACTTTATACTGTTAGGACGTTGCCATGTAACAAGGGGACCGAGAATAGTGCAAGCATACAGAACTCTGGGGTTTAAATTTCTTGCAACGTGGCCCACTCGAAAGACAAAACAGACGATGGGGGAGGAAACAGGCTCTTATAATGCAGACTGGATGAGCAGGGTTGCGGATAGGATCCAGCGACGGGCTGTTGTGTTGGTGGTATTGCACATTCGAACTATGTAACTATTCAGACAGTTATATTACAATAACAAGTTCCGTAACATTTAGAGCAGAAACCCAAGTTTTGTAAACTGCACAGCACGACACAGCAGCTACATAAACATGTTCTACGAAGTGCTGTTTGCTAATCCATAAACTTACACAGTGGAGTGCTTCATTAAATATTATTTGGGTGACAAAACCAGGACGAAAGGGATATGAAGGGCGTGTAGCATGAAGACACATGAAAAATGCGTACATAATACACGAACTTACGGAATATCCAGACGTACAGAGGTTGGGCAGAAGTTGTGCAACGTGCACATTTCTTTATTAATACAGAGTTGGGCCACCATAAATACAACTTGCAGCCTTCTTGGAAGACTCATTAAGTTCTGAATAGTCTGTAGTGGAATAATGTACCAGTCCCCATAACGACATCGTCTAGTTGCTTGACAGGTGACGAAGGGAATCTGCTTCTCGCCCTACTCTCTAAAACTGACCACACTGGTTCGACGATATTTAAGTCTGGCGATTGTGCTGGTCAGGGAAGATGCTGAAGTGCAATTTCATGCTCCTCAAACCAAGACTGAACATTTCTGGCTGTGTGAATGGGCAAATTGTCACCTTGAAAAACTGCATCGTTGTTAGGAAACATCTGGACCACAGGAAGCACCTGGTTACCTAAAATGTCCATGTAGTCACTGTCAGTAATTGTACCATTCAGAGTAATTATAGGACCAGCAGAATTGCTGCCCAAATCATCACAGATACGGCCCCATGCTTCTCCAAACATAAACCCGGCCTGATTTTGGGAACAACGTGAAGGGCGACTCCTCTGCAATCATCAGACTTCAGCGTTTATGATCATCACACCAACGTTTTTCGTCTTTTAGTGTTGTTTGCAGTAATCAGAGGTTGTGCAATTGCAACTCGAGCGTGGGCGTTGAATTTGTGAAGCTCTCATCGGACTGTTTTTCTAGAAACAGGGCCTCCACGATGAATAATGAGTTCTGCTGCCACACGTGGTGCAGTAGTTCTACGATTTGTAGACACAATCCCCTTCAATGTACGGCGATCCCTTTCACTTAGTTTTAGTATTCAGCCACTATTCCTCTTAGTTGATGATGTCTTCCCATGATTTATGTATGCCCTCATAACCTTGAAAACTGTTGCACTGGATACACCTAACAAAGTGGCCGTTTTGGTTAGAGATGCTCCAGCTAAACACGCACCAACAATCTGTCCTCTTTGAAAATCCAACAAGTCTCCCACATCCATACGAACGGTTACTAAACACAATCTGTAATGCACTGACATTGGCACTATACAGCCTGAACAAACAACGGAATAACGGAAGATACAACTAATGTTCTTTCAGTGCAGCCAACACAAATTCCATTATTTTGTCCATCCCCTGTAGATAAGACAGTAATATTAATGTACGACAGTGAGGCACATTCTTGCAACCACTGTCGCAGTGGAAAAGCGGTTAGTATTATATAATCGGAGTATTTGTAGCCTGAGGTATCTAGCATGCAATGCACATGCGCCATATTGTCACCTGTGGCCTGCTCGGCTCCGCAGTATTTTTCTACAGTATCTCACAAACGGCACGATTTTCGGGGGGGGGGGATAACGTAAAGAATACCTGTTCCGATTTTCTCTACAACTTTTGCCTGAAACATATTCGATCAAAAATATTAATTGGTTTACATGTAAGGTACCCGTTCTTCTTGTCGTTTTAATGAAACTTGAATTTTTTCGAGACATTTTCGAAAAATAAACAAATATCAAAATTCATGAAAATTCGTCCAGTGGGAGCCGAGTTGTTCCACGCGGACAGCCGGACAAACGGACAGACATGACAAAGCTAGTAGTCACTTTTCGCAAGATTGCGAAAAGCGCTTAACGACACTTAAATCAACGGGATGTGTGTGTATGTGTGTTTGTGTGTGTGTGGGGGGGGGCCTCAGAATTCTGTCCGGTTGCAGCCCCTTGTGGACAAGTTCTTGACCATGTAAGTGGTTGTAAAGTTCTCACAAAGGACGCTAGTAGGTGGAATTACTTATCCGTACGAAAAGCTACAAGCCTAACGAAACCGGGATCTTGCGTGCTGAATTTAGCACATGCTCTGTCACAAGGTAAGAAGGTGAAAACAAAACCCGGACTAAATATGTAATAATAAAGGCCGTGCGTGCGTGCGTGCATGCATGCAAGCAATTTATACGTTTCAGAATGCACGACTTTAGCAGTTAAAATACAGAATGCTACTCTGCAGTGTACAACGAAACACAAGTTCAAGATCTGAGCACAGGTAATGAGGGAAGAGGATTACTGTATGGAAAGCAGAGGTCACTACTGCAGGTAACAACGAAAATGCTGATGAATAGCAGTGCAAACGGACAGCATCGTACCTACGCAGCTTGAATACCTCCAGTACAGCGGGGTCATTAAGCATGCACAAAGACCCGCCATGCTCGTGATCGTACTGAAGATAAATTGAACAAAAAGTAAAAGGTGCCTTCCAATACAACGAAACAAAGCACTATTTCCCACTAAAATCGCTGTTCATCCACTCTTACACCAATTCTGCGACTACAAGGCAATGTATGATAGAAATCAAAGCAACTTCTACTAAGAATCCTGAAAATATCTATACACAAGTTAATTATCACTACGGCACTCTAAATTAACTTTTACCGCCGTCTTATTAAAATACATTATAAAATAATGACACCTCGGAAAATGCTTCTAGCTCCGTCCTCAGGTAAAACGGGGCGAAGCTGCCTACTTGCAATAAGTTTGGACCACATCGTATGGCTAATTATTAGTGGGTACAGAGTCACAGTAGCAATCCCAAATGGGAGAACCGTCACCAGTATTGATCGGGAGGCAGATAGCTGCAGCTGATCCAACACATCAATAAAAGGAATACAAAGATAAAATTATCTTGCTAGAAAACCAGGTCAGTCTAATAAAGTCAGATATACGCAAGTTCAGATGTCATTTATAATACTCAGTAGTCGCAAAAATAAAATAAACCAAACTATATTTAGTTGTATGGGGTGCTGCAAACGGCTGGGGTTATACGTTCTACGATTCGAGGAGAACCTGCAAACCAAGCGCGTCTCGTTTTATTTCCAACACCTATGAGCACATGGCTTGCGGACCCCACGCAGCCTTCGCACTATCGATCCATGACCCTGCTTGACACGACTGGCAACCTCTATGACAACATCCTCCTCGCTAGGATCCTACGCGGAGTAAGCGAGCACGGGCTGCTCAGTGGCGAGCAGGTCGGATTCCGAGCCGGGCACAGAGCGACATTGCAGCAAGCCCGTCTCACTTAGCTGACAATAAATTTGACAAGCGGGGGCTAATTTGCGTGGTTTTTCTACACGTGGCCAAGGCTTTTGACACCGTGTTGGGCGACTTGTCTCCTGGCAAAAAACATATCCTAGATGGTGCAAATGTCCATCTACTCAGTTCCATAGACTTGTAGCATGCGATCTGGAGTGACTCAGGCAGAACTATGCCCCCCCCCCCCCATCCCCCCTTCGACACCCCCAA
>Ga0123352_10001201_pt1 | contig 33828 bp, 31 predicted proteins | sample TergutLab28metaG_FD_89700 | JGI IMG/M metagenome (GOLD analysis project Ga0123352, IMG submission 89700) | Labiotermes labralis P1 segment gut microbial communities from Petit-Saut dam, French Guiana - Lab288 P1 | ecosystem: Host-associated > Arthropoda: Insects > Digestive system > Gut ...
AAATATATGAGGCAGGTCACAGGAGTCAATTCCATTGCCATCATCTTTGATTGCAATTTCTAATTTGCCCTCTTTTACGTAGCAGTTTATCTCAATATATTCCTTCGCGTAACGTATGGCATTCGACAAAATATTAATAATCCCTCGCTCAAGTTTTTCTTCGTCTGCCTCTATTATTGCAGCTTCTGCTGTAATTCTAAATTGCTTTTCGCTTTTTGCGGCAATGGGTTTCATTCTCTCCACACAGTCGAAAAGCAGGTGCTTTACGTTAATGGTGGATATTATTTCGGAAGTCTCTATGCCGCTATCCATTCGGGATACATATAAAAGACCGCTAACAAGATCAGTCATTTTTTGACTTTCGGACAAAATGATTTGCGCGGCTTCATCCTTGGTAAAAATATCCCCTAAAATACCCTCGGCATAACCTTGTATGGACATAAGCGGGGTGCGCAGTTCATGAGATGCATTTTGAAAGAATTTTTTTTGATTGTTTTCATAGGTTTGCAGCATGTTAGACATATTATCCATGCTTTTAGAAAGCTGTGCGAATTCTGTGTCCTTAAAGGTTCCGGCTTTTTCGTCAAAATTTCCGTAACCTATGGTTTCGGCGTGTTTGCAAAGCCTATTTATTGCCCGCTTAAAGCGGGTAGACATTAAAATAGAAATAAGCAGGCTTAAAATGCCGGAAAGGATAAGCAGTATCGCCAGCCTATGGTTCATGCTGTTCATAAATGTAACGGCAGAACTGATGTCTGTAAAAAGCAGGACAGACATGGAATTGCCATGCATATTGTGGTTTGTAGCGCGCAAATAGTATGCGTTGTTTGGGCCGGTGGCCCTTATCATTTCTTCTCCGGCAAAACGATTACGGTTGGATAAATAATAGTTTGCCAAAAATTCAATTTCTACTCTTTGGTAGTCGGCTAGAAGGGGCAGTAGTGGCATTATTATTTCGTCATCTTCGTTAATAATAATCATATCTGTGGTTATTATAGACGAACTTATTGCATGTACCGTCGGCCGCACAAGTTGAATAGTAACATAACCGGTTATTGGCTGGTTTATTTCTTCCATTCTAAATATGTTGACACGCTCCATCGGATGTATTGCAGGCGACCACGGAGAAGACATTAAAGAAGGGGAGGTGGGAATCATTCTTATCCCTTCCACTGCTATGCTATTGTAAAGCCTTGGGATTGATCGAAATTCCCCTATTGCGCCTACTTCTCCCACTGCCATGCGGTTGTAAAATATTTGATTTGGTGTGTACTCGTCCAAAAATAATAGAGGCATTTGATATATATCCGATACATATCTAATGCCGGTATCAAGTTCTCGCTCAGCTTCTGCGCGAATATAGCTGCTTACCAGTGCGTTAAATAAAAAATACACAATAACAAAACTTATAAAAATGATGCCAGTGCAGTTTAACACCAGTTTTTTTGTAAAGCTGTTCATGCGGTACCTCCTACTCTAAACCCAAAACCCCACACCGTATCTATAGAAACACTGCTGCCCGCTTGTGATAATTTGCGGCGCAAGCGTTTTACCGTATCGTCCGTTGCCCGGCTTTCTATCACCCTGTCATACCCCCATATTTTATTTAAAAGCTCTTCCCGGGATACGGCTCTATCTTGGTTTGCAAATAGGTAAGCAAGTAGGCTAAATTCTGTGCCTGTCAGTAAAAGTTCCGAGTTGTTACAATATGCAGTCAGCTTATCTGGGTTAAGGGTAACATCGGAATATGTTACGGTCTCATTATTTTTTTGCAAGTCCATTTCTATCCTGCGAAACATAGCCTTTACGCGCATAGTTAATTTTACAGGGCTAAATGGCTTTGTAAAGTAGTCGTCACTGCCTAGGGATATACCCGAAATATAATCTTCATCTGTGTCTCGGGCGGTTAGCATGATTATTGGTACGTTAGAAATTTCACGTAATTTTGTACATATGATAAGGCCGCTTGTACCTGGCATTACAATATCTAATATTGCCAAGTCGCAGGGAGTGCGCCGGAAGGCTTCGTATAATTTATCGCCGGTTTCAAAAGCTTCTACTTGGTAGCCTTCTTTCACTAGAAATGAATGGATGAGGTGGCGTATATTTTTTTCATCGTCAGCGATGTAAATTAGTTTGGACATGTATGCTGCCCTCCTGTCTATAAATGGATATGTAGTTTCAAGTGGCTGCCCTCCGCACCCACTTGAATTTAGGCTTGCTGTGTTCATAAATTACTGTACTATAATTTGCGGTAATTATACCACCTAAAATACTACAATCGATGGTTTCCACAATTTTGCCACAAATTTTCGCTGATTTTCCCACAGGTAGGGTTGTATAGTCTTACCCATAACAACTTAAACGGAGGTAAGTATGACAAAAAACTTATTTAAATTTGTAATGATTGTAACATTAATTACTGCAGTACTTTTAACTGCGGCTTGCAGCGGTGCTGTTGCCGATGACAGAACCTTTGGCCGGTATTTAGAAATTGACATTACACCACCCATAGATGGGAGATTTATAAGTCTTGTAACACATGATGGCAATCTTGCAGCTTTTGACGAAGGATTGCAAACAAGGTTTGACAGCAGCAATAATGGCGAAACTTGGACACAGACCACAGGGCCCGGCAGCGGAACAGACCGCTTTGCCGGCGTTAGAACCGCCGCATTTTTGCCCGATGGCAGGCTGCTGGTTTATGTGCAGGGGGAAGGCATTGTAGCCCTGGTCGAGGACGGCAGCAGCACACACTTTCCAATAGACGAAATTGACAATGCAATTTTGGAAGGGGAAGACGTGAGCGTCTCTTTAATACAAGTGTTAGACAGTGAGCGGGTTTTACTTACTTATACCATTGGCGGATTTGGCGGGTTTATAATTGGCCCCGGCGATGGCTCCCAGCGGTTTAGCATTAATCCAGAAGATTTCAACCTTACCGACTTTGACATGGGGGAAATTTCCGAAGTGTTTGAGGGGCTTGAAATATCAGCCGCTGACCTAGATTCTATTGACTTGGGATCACTGGACCTTGGCGCATTTGCCGGCGCTTTTGATTTGAGTGCACTTGATTTCGATTCTCTTGATTTAGACTCCTTAGACCTAGACGCACTAGGAATTGATATAGACACCCTCATGTCAATGATTGGTGATTCTGCGGAGCCAACACATTTCACAGGGCAGCAAGTGATGGGTGGTAGGGTAAGAATGGATACCGTAGAAGGCGATAACCTACAGCTTCCAAATATGGCAAACATTCGCGCGGCAGCTCAAGACCAAACCATAACACGTAATTTCTCCTTTGAGGGAATGGTGGGAGGGATGGGTGGTATGGGGCAAACCACCACCATACACAACATTGCCACCGGCAGCTTAATATCTGAAGTATCTGTGCCTAATGCACTAACTACAAACGCCTATGGGGATATCTACACCTACGACGGACATCACATCCTTCGTAATTACACAAGCGGAAGTGTCAGTACCCTGCTTGACGGCGCGGCATTCTCCTTTGGTGCGCAAAATGTGTCGGTATCTGCAATGCAAATCCTTCCTAATTATGAGCAAAGTTTTATTATTAACACCCTAGTAGGTTGGCAGCATAATCGCCTTTACAAATATACTTGGGATGAAAACGCCCCAATAGACCCAAATAAAACAATCACCATTTGGTCACTAGAAGATAACGCTTTTGTGCGCGCCGCAATAACAGAAATGTGGCGGCAGCACCCGGACGCATATATAACTTACGAAATAGCCCTGTCTGGAGACACCGCCGTATCTGCTTCTGACGCAATAAGGACCCTTAATACCCGCTTACTAAGCGGCAGTGGCCCGGATATTTTAATACTCGATGGAACACCCATAGAAAGCTATGCCGGCCGGGGTATGTTATTAGATTTATCTGAAGCGGACACAGATAAAATTTATCAAAACCTGCTAGAACCTTTTGTGTTTGATGGACGAACTTACGTTATCCCAACCCAGTTTTCCATTCCGGTTTTAATGAGCGATGCATCCATACTTGAAGAAACCCAAACACTGGACGCACTGGTAAACAGAGTTTTAAGAGGCAACCCCACTGCCCCTGTAATGCATGGCAGAGGACTGCTTGGTGCCACGCCGGCAGAAGAGCGCTCGGAATTATACTTCGAAAATTTGGAAGAACTTTATGAAATAATGTGGCTCACCAGTGCAAGGGCGTTTATAAACAATAACCAGCTGGATTCCGACTCTCTAAGGGAGTTCCTTGCGGCAATGGAAGCCATCAGCAATATGTACAATTTAACCGAGCCGAGGGAAACCCCTGTGGCAATGGGTATGTCAGTTGTCGTAATGTCCACAGGTGGTGGCATGACTAATATGTTTTCGGGTTCCTTAGTGCAGTATTTGGCCCACACAACAAATATGGGGGCATTTTCTATCGAACACTTGACCATGCTGCAGCTTTTCATGGAGCGCAGCGATGCAGATATTACGGCATTTCCTGGGCTGGCACCTGGCGCATGGCAGCCATCAACTATGGTTGGCATATCTGCCGACACGGCAGTTGCAGAATTTGCAATGGAGTTTATAAACACGATGCTATCAACCAATGTGCAGCAAATTAACCATGGCGAAGGCCTTCCCATAACCCGCGAAGGTATTGCCGTCCAAATTGACACGCTAAACGACGCACTTGTTAGCGCAGGCGGTGATCCATTTGAAATGGATTTGGACGACTTAATATCCCAACTGCAAATACCAGCCTTAATGGAAACAGTCTTGCGAGAAATGATTTGGGAAACCGTAGAACGGCTTTGCACAGGCAGAATTGACCTAGAGGGAGCTGTAAGAGAAGTTGAGCAAAATATTAGAAACTATCTGGCCGAAAGGTCGTAATGCAAAGGAGCTTATGAAAGGTGAGGGCTTTGCGGCCCTTGCCTTTTTGGCGCCTAGCCTTATTGGAATTTCCATATTTTTTTTACTCCCATTTATAGACACCATACGCCGCAGTTTTTATGATGTACGTGGTGTAAATTTTATTGGGTTTACAAGTTATGCCTCCGTTATTAACAATGCAGCATTTAGGCTGGCGGCGGCTAATACGGCCAGATTTGTGGCTGTTTGCATACCACTCTTGATGGTTGTAAGCCTTGTAACTGCACTTTTGCTTAGGTCTATTAAGCCACTGGGCAAGGCATTTAAAACCACCTACTTATTACCAATGGCTGTACCCGTTGCAAGCATTGTTTTGTTATGGCAGGCCTTATTTAACACTGGCGGGCTTGCGAACTCTATTTTAGTGCGTATGGGGCTGCAGCCTATAGAATTTATGGATTCTGGCGCGGCATTTTGGGTACTTGTTTTTACTTACCTATGGAAAAATAACGGCTATAACATGATTTTGTGGCTGGCCGGACTTGACGGTATTTCCGAAACCTTGTATGAGGCTGCGCGTGCAGATGGCGCGGGAGCATGGCAAAGTTTTAGACATATTACGCTGCCATGTTTACTGCCTACAGTTGGGATTGTGTCTATTCTATCTCTGCTAAACAGCTTTAGGGTTTTTAGAGAGGCTTATCTTGTGGCGGGGGCATATCCCCATGATTCTATGTACTTGTTGCAGCATTTGTTTAACAATTGGTTTCAAAATTTAGATATTAGCAGGTTAAGTGCGGCGGCAACAATGCTGGCGGCAGTTTTACTTGTGGCTATCTTGTTAATGCGAGGGTTTTTAGATGAAAAGGATTAAGCAATTTTTAAAATTCATCCCTCTAATCGCCCTTGCGCTACTGGTTTGGTGGGTTATATGGTTTATGATAATGGGCAGTTTAATGTCCTTGGAAGAGTTAAACATAACCCTAGCTCCAGCCCTAACCGGTGCAGACGGTTATGCCTTTTGGCCTTTGCTGCCAACATGGCCCACATTGCAGCCCCTTGTTGCACTTCTGCTCGACACTCCGCAGTTTTTTGTTATGTTTTGGAACACATTTCGTATCGTAATCCCCTCCGTTGCAGGGCAGGTGCTTCTTGGTGCACCTGCCGCATGGGCTTTAAGTCGTTTTCGTTTTCGAGGCAGAAGAATTTTGGCAACGGTGTACATTGCCCTTATGCTAATGCCTTTCCAAGTAACAATGGTACCTAACTTTTTGGTAATAGACCGGTTAGGGTTAATGAACAATATTTTTGCCGTTATATTGCCATTTGCATTTTCTGCCTTTCCTGTGTTTATTATGATGAAAGGTTTTGATGCAGTACCACGGCCACTAATGGAGGCGGCACAAATAGATGGTGCAGGGCATTTGCGCACCTTTGTACATGTGGGCCTGCCCCTTGGTGTGCCTAGTATTTTGGCGGCAATGGTTCTTGGCTTTTTAGAAGTATGGGGGGCTATAGAACAGCCAATGACATTTTTAAACGACCCTACAACCTGGCCACTGTCCTTGTTTTTGCCGCAAATTGTTGCAGAGGAATTAGGCCTTGCAATGGTAGCATCTCTTCTTATGCTGTTGCCTGCCGCTCTGTTTTTCTTTTTTGGCCAAAAATATTTGGAACTTGGCATACAATCCGCCGGAATAAAGGAGTAAATGTATGTTTAACTTTTTCAAAAATATAGATCCAAACCAACTCCGTGCTGGGAGTAATATTCTAAAATTTCTGGCAATGATGCTTGCTTTCACTCTAATTGCCCGGGGAACAAGTGCCGCAACCCTTGCAAGGGTAGATATTTCTACCCCTGTTAGAAGTGACATCCTAGAGGCCATTTCCGGCAGTGCAACGGTAGTGTCCACAGATATTACCGATGTTTTTGTCCCGGAAGGCCTAACCATTTACGATATGCTGGTAGGCCCAGGACAGCTGGTTGAAATTGGCGATGCCGTAGCGGTTTTTTCACAGGCAGAAATTGAGGAAATGCATGTGCGTGAAACCGCGGCCCTTGACAGAATGCGGCTTGACCTAAACCGTCTAGAGCGGGATGAAAGCGTGGACACAACCCCTGTAGAAAATGCCCGCCGCACCCTTAGTCGCGCCCAGGCAGACTACCGGACAACGGTTTCCCAAGGAGAGGCGGATGTTGCCGCCGCAAGAGAATCCCTTGACCAATTGCTGGTACATGCCTATGAAACAGGGGAAGACGTATCTCCCGCATCCGTACGCAACCATCTGCGGGCATTAGAAGACTATAATGCCATCGTTACCCAAGGTTATAAAGACATGGCTGCCGCAGAAGAAACACTGCAAGAACTATTACTGGCCCCACCAACTGAATATGATGATACAACCATGCAAAACGCTGTGAGAAACCATGAGCGAGCCATTGACGATTATAACGCCACAGTAATCCGTGGCGAAGAAGATATTGCCACCGCCCAAGCAGATTTAAATGAACTGCGTAATCCCAGAACAGCTGACATGGACAGAACTGCGCTGAACACCGCACAGCGCAACCACCAGCGTGCGCAAGAAGACTACAGAGCCGCCAGATCTCGTGGTGATGAAAATGTACGCGCCGCAAACATTGCCCTAAGCAATGCCTTTTGGGCATACGACCAAGCCGTAAGTGCTGCTGATCCAGGGGCAATAGCTGCGGCACTGGCAGAAATTGAACGTGCGGAAGCGGCTGTAAGAACCGCACAAAACACAAGGGATGACAGTATTTTTACAGCAAACCGCATACTGGAAGACGCCACCGCTAACCTAACCCAAGCCCAACAAAATTTTGACAACACCTCTCAAGATGAAATTGAACGTGCCGAAGCCGCCTTAGAAACCGCAAAAACCCGCGCCGAAGACAACAGGCTAACAGCACGGCGATGGGTGGAGGACACAGAGCTAACACTGGCCCAAGCCCGGCTAAATTTCGGCAGCGACCTAAATCGCCAAATAGAATATGCTGAAGCAGCCCTAGAAAGTACAATTGCCAGAGTAGAAGAGGCGCGACAATCCGCCGCACGCCGCGTAGAGGACACATCCTATTCTGCCAATGCAGAAATAGAGCGTGCACAAACCGCCCTGCAAACCGCAATAACCAGAGCAGCAGAAGATCGTCAATCCGCCGCACGCCGTGTAGAAGATGCCGCCGCATCCCTAAACACGGCAGAGCAAACCCATGAGCACAATATACAGCAAAATTACGATACCATGGCACAAAACACAATCACAGCCGCAACATTAGCTTTGGACATACAAAACCAGCAGGAGACAATTAACATATTAGACAAGCTGCTTTTGAGCGGCGGAATTTTCTACACAGATACCCCGGGTGCAATAATAACCACAATGGCTGCAGGCACCCTAGTGGGCAGCGCACCCCTTGTTGCCATAAGAAACGATAATGGTGGCTTTGAAGCACAAATGCAAGTTTCCCACACAGATGCGGAGCATTTGTCTATCGGAAGCGAAAGCGAAGTGACCACCGGTGGTGGCTCCATATTCTTTAATCCAACTGTAACCGGAACCGTATCAGGCATAACCCAGCCAGACGAAAATGACCGGGTAACAATAACAATAGCCCTGCCGGAAAGTAATTGGAGCGCGGGACAACGTGTAGATGCGCAAATTGTCTTAAGCCGTGGTAATTTTGATTTAAGTGTGCCAATTTCCGCACTCCGGTCTGACAATATGGGGTATTTTGTATATGCTATGGCACAGCGCAACACAGTGCTTGGGATTCAAAACATGGTAGAGCGGGTGAATGTAACCATTGCAGCCTCTGATAGTGAGATGGTGTCTATCCGTGGGCCTGTAGACAGTAGCAGCCAAATTATTACAAGCAGCAATAAGGCAATAACAGCAGGCGATCGTGTGCGGGTGAACGAGTGATGACTTTTTTGCGTAGCATAATTTTATGGTGCCTGCTGGGTGTTTTACTAGTCGCTGGTTTATTAGAATCCAACACTATCGGGCATTTTTCTCGAATATCTTTGCGATACGAAACCCCTGTAAGTGGAGTCGCAGCCCATAGGGCGCGTCAACATTCTATAGCAAATGACAATACATTTTGGCCAACTTTCTGGCGGGAAGGCATGTCCGATTTTTCTATTGGGCACACAGCCGCACAGTCAAATTTTATTGCGTTTTCCGGCGATGCTAATCTAATCTGGCACGCAGAGTACATTATGGGCAGCGCACCAAGTTCTGTAGACTCAATTGGTATTGCCGTATCAGAAGCGCTTGCCCATAGGTTATGGGGCAGTATAGACATAGTAGGGATGCAAGTAGAAGTATGCGATTTCGAAACCCGCACAATACGCGGCGTTTTTCGTGGCAGCACATATCTCGCGCTGATATCTTTCCACATAGAAGATACGACCGGTTACTGGAGTGGTGTAGAACTTTCCGGCGGCATACCAAACCCTACAAGAAGAGATGTCGAGAATTTTACAATATCTTCCGGTCTTGGACCACCGGATTATGTACTGACAGGCGGCGTTGCGACACTTGCCCGATTTATGGCAATTTTTCCGCTGTTAATAATAATCCCATTTGCTGTTGTGTGGGTGTTTCGTAACTTAAATATTACAAAAACACGCTTTCCTTTTAAAAAACCAGTAATTTTTGCAAGGCTCATTATTTTTGCAATTTTTTTGCCGCAGTTGTTGGATGCTTTACCACCATGGCTAATTCCCACCCGGTGGAGCGATTTTGCATTTTGGAGTAATCTCATAAGCCAAGCAGGCGCCGGTATTCTGGAATTTTTGAGCGTAAATCCAATGCTTATAGATGTGCAGCTTAGGATCCATATTCTGCGCCAGTTAATCATTTTATTCCTGTCTACTATCCTCAGTTTGATTACAATAAAAAATCCAAGTGGCTAGTGTCACTAGGCACTTGGATTTTCTCATGCATACATCCGCTACTGTCTGCGCATTGGGCTAATATGAATTTGTGTTTCTGTAAGTCCGGTTTTACGCTTGATAATGTCCATTATCTGTGCAAGATCCGCCTCTGTTAAATTATCCCGGCAAACGATAACATCTACACCGCTATCGGAAATGCGTACATATGCTTCAGCAAACCCTTTAGACTCGATTAAGGCCTCTGCGGCGGTTTCACGCTCTATACGGCGCTGAATCTCCAGCATTGCATCCGCAGCTTGAGCTCGTTGGCTAACTTCTACATTGCCGTTATTTATTAATTCATTTAAAATTTCTCTTTCGCTGCTTCGAGACTGTTCTCGCCCCAGTCTTGCTTGCACAAAGAAGGAAGAACTGCTATTTGTATTTACAAAAATTGCTTCTCCAGCCTCGGTTGCATTTTGGTCACCGCTTGGAACATTCATTAAGTCGTCTAAGTCAACGTCTGTCAAAAGCGGCCATTCAGAATAATTGCCATCGAATACGGCTATTGCCGGGTCATGTGTATCAAGCCAAGGTATGTCTGCAAGTCCTGGGTAGTCTTCCGGGAAAAGGCTTACCAATACGGCGTTTTCCGGAATTAAGGCGGCAATCTCGCCTTGTTCGGTTAAATGATAACCAATTGTTTGTTCTGTGCGGCTGTCAGACCAGCTAAGATAGCCTGCTACAGCAATCATTACTACTAATGCGGTGATTATTACTTGATTTCTTTTTAATACAAACATGTTAAAATCCCCTTTCATTCAAATGGGGCGCTGCCCCAGGTTGCATGGGCGAGCAGCAAATGCGCTTTTGCATTTGCGACCAGCCCCAAATCCCGCCGCTACATCGGGCAAAGCCCGATTACGCTTACTTCGCCTTCGCTACGGGTGCACGCGGTGCGTGCAAATAATTTAAAAACTACCGGTTAAAACCTGAATATTGTGAGCGTCAACCCCAAGCATTGCACGTGCCGCTCGTGTAAGTGCGTCTCGCACAAATGGGCTATCGCCACCTTCGGCAATGATTACGATGCCGGTTATCTGCGGGTCTATTTCACGCAAAATAAGCGGAGTATCTGTACCTTGACGGTCGGTTATTATTACCGTTTGTTCCTGACTTTGGTATTGGTGTGTTTCTCTTGTGCCACCTTGAGAGTCCTCTTCATTAGAAGCAGAACCACTTTTGCTTACATCTACGGCGAACACGGTTTCGCGCCCGGTTAATGGGCTTATCATCACACGCACTCTGCCCGCACCTTCTACCAGGGAGAAGAATTCTTCCAATCTGGTCTCCAGTGCCTGTTCTTGCGCAAAGGCAGAAGTTTCATGGTTGAACAGGTTGTTAGGTTCTTGCGGTTTCTCTGGGGTAGTATAACTTGGCAGCGCAGGCAGTTGCGATCGCCCCAGCATAAGGGCAAATACCCCAAGTGCAACCAACGCCACTAAATAAAATGCGAGTTTCTTGTTTTCTACAGCCAACTTGCGCAGATAATTCATTGGTAAATCACCTCATCTTAATGGGGCTCTGCCCCAAGCCCCGCCGCTCCGCCAGGCAAAGCCCGGCTCCGCTTCCTCCGCGTTCGCTGCGGGTGCGCGCTGTGCGCGCAAATTGTTTTCGTATAGCTTTGCGCTACCGTACTTCTACATTTATATGTTCCACATTCAAATTATAGAATTCCGAAATTAAATTTTTTGCGGCAATAGCAGTAGGACAGGCCTCTCTAGGCTCTGGATCTCCAATTTGTACCGGCTGTATGCGGATAAACGGCACCCTTTGCGGAGTTTCTTCTCGGCTGACAACAACGTGTACACTGTCTAAACGGCTAAAGTCTTCGGGAAATGTGAAGCTTTTTTCATAAACGGTAAATCCATTTTGCGACAGTAAATTTTCCAACTGAAAGCCAAGCTGTGCCTCAAATGCATAGCGCAAATATGTGCCACGCCAACTAACATATGATGATTCTATATCTTGGTTAAGGGTTTCTGTATGAATGCCAGAAAACCAATCCGTTACAGAAATTTCCCCATTAAATCGCGCTAAGGGGGCAATCATTATGCTAAGAAGAATAAATCCCGTTACAAGGGAAACAAATTTTTTATACTTCCCGGGCGGGGCAAGCATTCCAATGACCGAAACAAACATCAGATAATATGTTATATTCCGCAGGTAGATAAAAAATGCAGACATTTACTGCCTCCTATACCGACAATAAAATAATAACCGTATAAATACACATTACACCAATAAGTGCGGCTGCAAAAAACAGCATATTCAAATGCTTGCCAATGCTATCCATAAGCAATACCAGCCGTTTGTCCGCAACCGGCTGCAAAAAAGCCGCCACAACTTTATACATAAATCCTAACGCAAAAATTTTTATAAGCGGCCCTGCAATAGCCGCGCACAGCACCAAAACAAGCGCTACCATAACGCCGCTTTTTGCCGCATAGCTAAAATTGATAACTGTATCCATTGCGGCGGTAAATGCGTTTCCAACCACAGGTACTGCGCCAATAACATTGCGGGATGTACGAATAGCCAAATTGCTAATAATCGGTGCCGTAAACCGCTGAAGCGTTAATAAAAACGCAAACATTGCCACAATACCCTTTAAGGTCCAGCCTGCTATTTTGCGCGTTAATTCCGAAAGCATATTAAGCTTTTCCCCATCAGCTGCTAACTTAGAGGCAATATCTAAAGCTGTAGCTGCAAGCACAAGTGGCACAAATACACCGGAAACAAACCAGCTAAGTGTCTGCAGCGCAAAAAATAAAATTGAGTTAAATCCGGCTGCTCCAACAAAATTGCCCCCCATGGCCATAAGTCCGATCATAATGGGTATAGATGCTTGCATAATTCCGCTAACCGTGGCAGTTAATCTGGTTAACACATTTACCGCAATATAAAACGACGAAACTGCCAGGGATGTTGTCATTAAAAATGTTACGTAAAAGCCGGTTGCCCCGGCAGACTTATGCTTAAATGACTCTGATAAAACACTCATAAGTGCGCTAATAATTGCCACAACCAGCAATTGGCGAATTAACTGGTTATGGGCAATAAACTCGCCAAAAATTACCCCTGCAATTGCGCTGAAAATGCCGATTGGGGAAAGGTCTAATTGCCCAGATAAGGCTTGGCGTACAAGGTCTATAAAGCGCGGCATATGAGGCATGTCCAAAAGATGCAAGTCGTAGCGCTCTAGTTGAATCATGTCCATTATATCCGGCCCAGGATGACTTCCCATCATACCAATAACCTCGTTAAAATGCGCAGAATATCCATTATTATTGGCATCGCCATTACCATAATAATAATCCGTCCGGCCATATCTACTTTTGTTGCAATAGCAGTCTCTCCGGCGTCATTACATACAGATGCGCCAAGTTCTGCCATATATGCAACACCTATTACGCGTATAGCAAGCCCAATATAGGCAGCTTGTCCATCCGCAAGGTTGCCGATATGGTTTACAATTTCCACGGCCTCTGTCAGCATTGGCAGTACCATCAAAAAAATAAGCACGCTGGCAGTAATCGTAATCAAAACTGCAATTTCCGGGCTTTGTTTTTTTATTGTTATAGCAAGCACTGCGCCAAGTATGCCCACCGCAACTATTTGAAAAATACTCACATATGGCCCCCTTTTTCATTTGCAATAAACTTGTCCATTTAATATATGTAAGGGTAGGGGGTGGTAGTACTGTAATTCTTAAAATAGGCAAAAAAAGCCCCTGATGGTTTTGCGTCTGTTACAGCAAAAATACAATCAGGGGGAAGCTTTTACAGGTCATCTCTATAAACAAATCTTAATTCATCATGGGTATCAATGCTAATTGAGCTCACAACCCGCCCCAGGCTTTTATCAAATAGTACAATGTTTAATCCTCTATTACCTAAGGCATAGTCCATGCCATTTATTTCTATACGCGTATTGTCTAGGTCATTTCTAAAGGCATTTATACCTATGCTTACTGCAGCTACTGTCACATCGTCTATTGTGCCGCTATAGGTCACAACATCCAATTCATCATCCCCTGCTGCGGCTTCAAAAAGCACCTGACCATCTGCAATAACTGCAACATATGCAAATCCTCGGTCAGTAGGATGATTTTCAAGTCCTATTGCCGCAAACGCTAACTCCAGAACCCTATTAAAGCGGCGAACAGAATCTTGATGTGCAACGACTATGCCAATGTGATTTTCCTGGGCCATATTCCGTATGTGCTCTGCTACAAATGCCGATTGCCTAAGCAGTTCTAAGTTTTTACGTCTAAATCGTAAGTTTGACGCGTGTGTGTCGATGCTTACAGAATCTACAACTTCCCCTAGCTCTTTATCAAATACCACAATGTTAAGCCCCCTGTTGGCCAGGGTATACTCCATATTATTTATTTTTATGCTAGTAGATGCAATACCTGTGTTTAAAGCATATAGCCCAGCGCTTGTTAAAGATATTGCAACATAGTCAACAATTGTATTATATGTTATATAAGCGTTATCATCCTGGCCCAAATCCTCAAACACAACCTGCCCGCCAGCAATTACTGCGGCGTAAGCATATCTAAACGTGCCGTATGGGCTTTGTGTCAGCCCCATTTTTAGAAATTGCTCATTTAAATTATAGTTGAAACGTCGACCGGCGTCGTCGCTTGCTACCATTACGACAATGTAATGATCCTGCATAATAAGTTGTAGGTAGTCTATGGCAAATTGAGTCATGCCCTCTGGATCTTCAGGCTGAGGCGGAGATACATAGGTAGACGAAAGAGGCTGTTTAACCCTGGAATCAGGTAGGCTTATAGTGGCCGCGTTAGAAAACCGGCGTCCATTATTTTCAATCATAAATTCGATTTCTCTATCTGGTAAAAAATGGCGCGGAAAAACTGGAGAAATTTGATCGAATGGAATTGAAATTTCACTGTCTGATATGCGCGTAAACCCTAAGATCCTATCGCCATTCAAATAAACAGCCATATTTTCGGAAAAATTTGCCCCTGTTATCCTTATATTCTCCCCATACTCCACAATGGGCGGATGAATAGCATGGATTTGGGGTGTGGAAGGCTGGATGGATACATAAATCATACCAGCGATAAATATAACTGCCAATATCACAGGTAAAAAGCGCAATTTATACATATTAACCACCTTTCATTGCAGGTCAAAGTTGCTTAATTTGCTTCTTTTCGGATAACAACCCTTGGCAAGTCGTCGGCAAAAAAGGGCCTGTAGTAATACAAACATCTGTTATACCACAGGCCATTAGCGTCTTTAGCTGTATATCAATTATGGTAATACCTTCTGCAATTTCCACAAGGCATTTGCATTTATTTGCTGTTTACGGCATCGCCGTCCAAAGTAGTTCGCCATCCACATCTTTTCTGTGAAACGTAATAGATCTATGGGTATCAAAGCGTACAGAATCCACTACTTGCCCCAACTCTGTATCAAATACAACAATGTTAATACCACGGCCTGCAATAGAAGCTTCTTCGCCGTTTACCATAACGCTGCTAAGCGTTGCGTTTTCTAGGCGATTGTAAAACCCTGCGCTGGCTAAGGCTATTGTTAAATCGTTAATTCCAAAGTTATGTGTAACGATATCATATGCATCGGCACCAAGTTGTTCAAACACGACCTGTCCATTGGCGATTATTGCGGCATAAGCATATCTAAAGTTATTTTGGAGATTTGCTTCAAGTCCCATCGCTCCAAATTGCTCAACCAGCAAATTATTGAACCTTCTGCTGGCATCGTCATCAACAATGATAGTACTGACAAGGTTTTCCGCTGTAATGCTTTGCAGGTAGTCTACCATGAAGGCGGTCATAGCTAATTCCGCCATGTCGTTTCTATAACCTACATTGTCATGCGCGTCAAAACGTACGGAGTCCACGACCTGGCCCAGTTCTCTATCAAATACAACAATATTTAATCCTCTGCCAATAAGTGATGATTCTATGCCGTTTATCCTTATACTGCTGACAAGGGAATCCGGCGCTGCAGAATAGACACCTCTACTCGCCAATGATATTTGTAGCGAATCTATTTCTGTAGCATAGGTAATATAGTCGTAGACATCATTTCCTATGCGTTCAAATACTACTTGTCCACCAGAAATAATTGCGGCATAGGCGTGCAAATGCATACCTTGAAGATTTTCCGACAGACCCATTGCTTCAAACTGAGCGGCCAAATCAGCAGAGAAGTGCCTGCTTGCGTCAATATTCGCGACAATTACACTCACAAGATTTTCTGCTGTTATACCCTGCAAATAGTCTATAAAAAAGGATGTGTTGCGCATTCTTTCTAAATTCATTCGGCTAAAGTGCAGTGCGCTGTTATGTGTGTTAAAACTTACAGAATCAACAACTTCGCCTAAGCTCGTATCAAATGTTACAATGTTTAATCCACGATTACTGAGTGCGTAATCCACGTTGTTTATCGTTATTCGGCTGTCTATCGGATTTTCTGCTAAGTTATAAGAACTGACACTTTGCACCGATATTTGTATGGCATCAATGGCAGTGCTGTACGTGACAATGTCTGTAATGTCACTGCCCAGTTGTTCAAATACAACTTGTCCACCGGAAATAATTGCGGCATAAGCGTGATATCTATTATTCCTAAGATTTTCTGTTAATCCCAGTGCGGCAAGTTGTGCAGCAATATTTTCACAAAGTCTGCGGCTGCCGTCTTCATGCACAACGATTATGCTTATAAGATGTTCTGCTGTTATTCCTTGTAGATAATATAATAATGCCATTGTAGCTTCGTTTGGGGTTTGTGGATGGTCAGTGATGGCTAGGTCATCATCATCGTCGTCATGCATCGGCTCATCATATATAGGTTCCGTCGTCATTTCTGCATGTTCAGTATCAGTATCATCATCATCAATAAATATATCAGGCTCGGCGGCAAGTTCCTCTATATAATCATCATCGTGCCTATCATCTTCCTGTGGCTCAACAGCTGCAGGTTCGTTCCCAGTGTGCTCACCCGAGCTATATTCTTCTCGGGAAAGTAGCCACCCCATAACCACTACAGTTCCTACTAAAACCACCGCTACTAGAATAAATACTGAATATCTCTTTGCCTTTGACATAATATGTATCTCTCCTTTATAAAATCTTTTTCATTATCAAGTATACATTAAAAACGCAGGAATTGGAACCACTACGTGCAAAAAAGTCATCATGAAGAGGAATAGGCACAGAATCCAGGAAAATATCTAGGAAAAGTTCTCAGAAATTTTCTTTACAACTTGTGAGTACTATGGTAAACTACGCGGAGAGTTCAGTAGTAACCGCACGATATGAGGTTTTATAAATTTTAAGTAGCCTATTGCTCACCTTATTCGGCGTGTACTTCCATTAAATATTTAGGAGGTGTATTTATGTTTGCAATTATCGAAACAGGCGGCAAGCAGTACAAAGTGCAAGCTGGTGACGTGATTACGGTAGAAAAGCTTAACGCAGATGAAGGCGCAGCCTTCACTTTTGACAGAGTTTTAAGCATTTTAGATGGCGACAATTCTGTTTTTGGTAAGCCAACTGTTGCAGGTGCTACAGTAACTGCTCAAATCATGGGCGATGGCAAAGCCAAAAAAGTTATTGTTTATAAGTATAAATCTAAAAAAGGCTTTCATAAGAAAAAAGGCCACAGACAGCCATTCACGCGTGTTAAAATCGAAACGGTTAATGCTTAATGATTAACGCAACTATTATTTATAGTGATGGTATGGTTATAGGTTTTGCAATTGAAAATCATGGTAAAACTCTTGTTTGTGCAGCAGTATCTATGCTTGCAATAAATACCGTCAATAGTATCGAAAAGTTAACATGTCTTACGAAGAATGATTTTACATGCACATGGAATGATAATGGTGGGTTTATGGCGTGTAAGCTAAACTTCCATCACCATCGTAATAGTGGTGCAGGTATTTTGCTTGATGCTCTAGAGTTAGGGCTTACCAGTTTAAGCAAGGAATATCCATCAGAAATTAAGCTTGAAAAGTTAGACACAGAAAGTTGATTACTAAAACTATTTGCGCGCACAGCGGGCACCCGAAGCGAACGCGAAGGAAGCGTAGTTGGACTCTGTTCAATGGAGTGGAGGGGTTTGGGGCAGAGCCTCATTCAATTAGAAATGGAGCAAAATAATGATTAAAATGAATTTATCCTTCTTCGCCAGTAAAAAAGGCGTAGGTTCTTCTAAAAACGGACGTGATTCAAACTCAAAACGCTTGGGTGCGAAACGTGCAGATGGTCAATTTGTATTAGCGGGTAATATTCTATATACCCAAAAAGGCACAAAAATCCATCCAGGTAACAATGTAGGTCGCGGTTCTAACGACAATCTTTTTGCGCTTGTAGATGGTATTGTTCGTTTCGAGCGTAAAGGCCGCGACAAGAAAAAAGTTTCTGTGTATCCTGTAGCTGCAGAAGCTTAAATTTAATTTGCCCCCCCTAATGCCACCGCCTTGCGGTGGCATATTTTTTAACAAGTAAGGCCAAATTAAAAAATAAATTTATATAAGGAGTGATGTTTAATGAACACACAGAAAATGATGGACATGGCATTAGAACTTGCAGGATGCAAAGAAATGCCACATGACTGCGGAGTTGTTGTGCCGGGGAATGATATTAAAAAAGTACTTATGGGCGTAGACATGGAAACGGCTGAGTTGTTGCTTGCAAAGGAACTAGGCTATGACTGTGTTGTTACTCACCACCCAAAAATGAATAACACCAAAATGCTTGACGTAATGGACCGCCATATTGAAAAATTAGAAGAGTTGGGCATTCCAAGAAACAAATCACAAAAGGCACTGAATCCAAGGAAAGACGAGCTGAGTTACGGCCAGCATGTTTCTAACTCTCGCCGGAGTGAATCTGCCGCAAAGCTTCTTAACATGCCGTATATTTCATTACACACCCCGGCAGATATAATTAGCGAAAATATTGTACAGGAATTTTTAGATAAAAAATTTGCTAATAAGCCTGAAACAACACTAGGCGACATAACCGAAGCATTGGAAGGAATTGGCGAGTATAAAAATTCTGCAAGAAAGCCAGTTATACGCGTAGGCTCAAAAGATAGCTATGCGGGTAAAATTTATGTACTCATGTCTGGTTTAACCGGCCCGGGTGGAAAAGTTTTAAAGCAATATTTTGAAGGTGGCGTTGGTACGCTTATTCTGATGCACATCCCAGAAAAAGATGCAAAGGAAATAAAAGAGCATGCCGTTGGTAATGTTATTGTTGCCGGCCATATGTCCAGCGACTCTTTAGGTATGAACAAAATTGCAGACAAGTGGCGCGAGCAAGGCGTAGAGGTTACCATGATGTCGGGAGTAATCGAGGCGTAAGTGTATATAGGCGTCAAAGGCCCAATGTCATTTGACATTGGGCCTTTGGTTTGTACTCAGACTAGGTTAGTATTAACCTAATGCTGTTTCAAGTTTATGCAAATCGTCTAGTGGAAACATTCGCAAAAGCTCTTTATACTGGGTTTGTGTAAGATCTTCCGCGTCTACGTATATTTTTATTTTTGTATCTGTGTCTGCATTTTTAAATTTTGTTTTTAATGCCTCAAATACTGTTAGTTCCATGCAAAAGCCTCCCATATATCATTCATGTTAAAGGTTTCCTTTGTGATTTCCATTTGGAGTATCCTTTCCAAATTTCATAAGCTGCCATTATCAGTAGAAATACTGCAAATCCTTTTCGCAGGTAGTTTGCATTTAATTTTACTGCAATAAGTGCGCCTGGGAGCGCCCCAAGTAAGCCCCATAATATTAATGGCAGCAGGCCTTTTTTTTCTATATTGCCTTCTTTTTTGTGTACGCGCACTGCAAGCAGTGCTGTTGGGATAAAATACAGCAAATTAATATGCTGTGCATTTTGTTGCTCCATTCCAAACATAATAGTAAGCGCAGGTATTAAAATTGCACCACCGCCTATGCCCATGCCGCTTATGGTTCCAGAGGCAAATCCAATTAAAATAAGCCATATCATGAAAGCAACATCCTAACAGCACCAATTGCTAAAAATACGCCAAACAAAACATTAAGCCACATGCCTGCAAGGCTTTTTAGCAGTTTCGCGCCTATAATGCCGCCTGCAATACCGCCTACAGAAACCCAAAGTACGGCAGGCCAGTTTACATCTACTCCCCAGATATATACAATGGCACTAAGAACAGACAGCGGCAAGATTACAGCCACCGTTGTGGCGTGGGCTTTATGTGTCTCAAATTTTCTAAACTTTTGTAATGCGGGCACAAGCAGTGACCCGCCACCGGCTCCAAACAGTCCGTTTACAAAGCCGATTAAAATACCCATAATCCAATTTTTCTTTAATTTTTTCATGTATTTAGTTTTCCTGAAATTTTTAAAATTATACAAAAGGTCTAAAAGGAGAAAACCATGTTATCAGCCGTAATTTTTGATATGGATGGGGTGCTGATCGACAGCCAGCCCCTGCATTATGAAATAGATATGCGGGTACTAAAAGCCTGCGGCTACCCCGCAGAGCTTTCAACGGTCACGCCCTATACCGGAATATCAAACCCGGACCGCTGGCCAAAATACAAAGCCGCATTAAATTTATCCGAAACATCGGATCGTTTAATAGAAATGGCAGAAGAGGCAATGCGTGATGTCTTTAGTGGGGATGAAATTATTGTAATAGACGGCATTCCCGCTTTGTTAAAAGGCCTAAAGGCCATGGGGTTACACTGTGGTGTGGCATCCTCATCCTCCCATGAATTAATTGAGCGGGTGCTTAGCCGGACTGGCCTTATAAAATATTTTGATGCGATAACCTCTGGCGAAGATGTTTCTGTCAGTAAGCCTAATCCGGATATATATTTAATGGCGGCAAAAAAAGCCGGATCCATACCCAAAAATTGTATTGCAATTGAGGATGCGCCTGTAGGAATTCTTTCCGCAAAAAATGCTGGCTTCACTTGTATTGCATATAAAAATCCTAATACATTTGGACAAGTGTTCACCCATGCAGACTATGTATTAGATCACTTTAATGACTGTTTGCCGATAATAGAAAAGTTGGTATTGTTAAAAAACTAAAAAGTAATTAAGCGTACAGCGGCGAGGGCAGAGCCCCATTTAAATGGAGGTAAGTAATGCAACTAGCAGAAAACTGGCAGGATTATGTATTGTTAGACGCAGGCGGCGGCGAAAAGTTTGAAAAATGGGGCAGTGTAAAAGTAATTCGCCCAGATCCCCAAGCTTTTTGGCCCCGGTCAAATAAAGTAGACTGGACGGCTGATATGTACTACCACCGAAGTAAAGCTGGCGGTGGACATTGGGAGATATTAAGCAAAAATGTGCCCGAGGCCTGGCAAATAGGCTACCGAGGGTTAAAATTTCACATACGGCCAACAGGCTTTAAGCATATGGGCCTTTTTCCCGAACAGGCCGTAAACTGGGGATGGCTTGGTGAGCAGTTGCGGGCAAAAGATAAAGTGTTAAATCTTTTTGCCTACACGGGTGGTGCAACTTTGGCTTGTTTGCAAGCAGGCGCAAGCGTTACCCATATCGATGCGGCGAAAGGCATGAATAGATGGGCAAAAGATAATATAGCGCTGTCCGGCTTTGCAGGCGTACCCCATCGTATAATGGAGGATGACGCGTTAAAATTTGTATTGCGGGAAGGCCGGCGCGGCAGCCTTTACGATGGTATTATAATGGATCCTCCTGTGTTTGGGCGTGGCCCAGGGGGTGAAATGTGGAAGCTAGAAGAGCGTCTGTATGAATTGGTGGAGGCCTGTGTAAAAATCCTTTCGCCAAATGCTAAGTTTATGCTTATAAATGCATACACAGCCGGATTTTCTCCAACAGTGTATGGAAACATTTTGGCTATGGTAACTAAAAAGCAAGGTTTTTTGGGTAAAGTAGACGTCGGCGAAATTGGACTTGCCGCAAAGAGTGGTGTTGTGTTGCCATGCGGTATGTATGCCAGATGGAGCAAAAAATAATTCAGTTGGGTGCGAATCGCACCCAACTGAATTTTACTATAGCTCCGGCAATACAACAGCATTAGAACCTTCAAACACCACTCGTGTGGGTACATATGAAAATTCTGCAAGTATAGGTCGGGAGTTTTCATCCATTTCAAAGTACAGGTTTAGCATTGCCCCTGTATACGTATGCGGCATGCGCTGGGAAGAAATAAAATTTCCCAGGCAATATGCTACAAACCCACGTCGCATAAATCCTGTTTGTGGATCTGTAACATCTACAAACCCCATTGGCTGCACTACATGGGGGTGTCCGGCTACTACTATATCTGCTCCGGCTTCCAGCATCATCATCGCCCAGTTTTTTATAGAATCTCGCACTGTAAGTTCGTATTCATAACCCATATGAGGCATAATAATTACGAAATCTGCAAGAGTTCTTGCACGAGCAATGTCTGTGCGTATTAAATTTTCGTTAATAATATTCACCAAATATTCTCTCCCGGCCGGAATTGGCTGATTGTTTGTGCCGAACGTGTATGCAAGAAAAGCAAATCGCATTCCATGTACTTCGCGAATAAGAATGCTATCCCGCGCCTCAGCTGTGGGATATGTGCCAAAGCTGTCTATGCCGAGTTCTTCTAAAAAGTTGATATTGCGCAAAAGTCCTTCCACGCCTTGGTCTAGTGCGTGGTTGTTGGCGGTTGATAATAAATCGAATCCGGCATTTTTAAGGGCGTGACCAAATTCGTCCGGTGCGGAAAAACGAGGAAAGGCCGTGGAATTGTCATCCATAAAGAAGCCTGCAAGCACCGTTTCCAAATTGCCAATGGTTAAATCCGCATTTTTCAATAAGGGTCTCACGGCAGAAAAACTAAGGTCAAAGTCAGAGCCTGCATTCATTTGTGCCTGGTGCAGCATGATATCTCCGGTGAAGGTGAGTTGTACCCGTCGTTCTTCAACTGCTTGTTCAGCCCCCACAATTATCATATAAGAAGTTGTTTCATCAAGTCCGGGGCCTAAAAATTCCGATGCATCCGTATGTGCAACAATTTGCGGCGGCAGACCAAGATATTCAAGGTACATAAGAAAGATAATCATAGCCGCTGTAGAATCCAAGTAGTGATAATTCATTGCGTGTATGCGTTGTAGGTCGTGTGAAAAGATGGCCTCTTTTGTAATTCTGTCCATTTCACGAGATTGGGGTACTGTCAAAAAATGCGAAAAGTCTATGGACGCAACCAGTAATATGTTTTTACCCGAATTTGCAATCCATGTATTTATCCAGTAAAAAAGCTGCATAGTTGCATCAAGGCTGAGGGTACGATTTAGTAAAACCGGCGCAACCTTAGTGTCTGGCAGGTAATGATAAATATATGGAATTAAAATAGATGCAGAGTGATCCATCTCCATTAAGCTATGGCCTATGGTGGTGTGAATGCCCTCTGTGTGCATTAAATCATTTACAAATTGGCGGCAGGTAAAAACGCCGCTGCCAATATCCCAGTCTCTATATGATAAAACCACACTGGCCAATTCGCCCTCATGGTTTGGTGCCAGAATAATTACAAGGTCATAATAGTCTACATGGTTGGATACCTGTGCAAAAAAGCCGCTGATGAGTACAGCGGCTGTATTGTGATGAGGAACGACGCCTGCCAATATTTTTTCCTTTTGCAGAGTGGGAAAGATTCGTGGGTTGTTTATAGAGTTAATGAATTCATTGTGGGTGAGGTGTAGGATTGCATGCTTTGTTTCGGGTTCAGGTTGTATGGGGGGAGATTGGGCTACTGTTGTCTGGTCGTTGCTGACTAGTGGGATATCATGGGTCGCTCTTGTATCGTAATCCGCATTCTCGCATCCGGACAAAGTAATGGCTATAAATAGTATGCCGACAATGAGTGCAAATGTTCTAGGAATGTTTTCTAGCTTCATTCCGTTCTGCCCGTTCTGCCCCATATATGGTTCCTTGCGCTGTTATTGCTGATATAGGTTATGTCATTTGCCATATCCCCTTCAAACAACTGCATGGCGTGGTAGGTAAACGTCCTTGTCGTGCTGCTTTCCTGGCATTGGAAAAAGGTTATTTCTACCAATTGCCGTTGTGTGTTTTGTGCCCTAAACCAATCGCCGCGCCCATGTCCGCGCCTTGGTATCGGCACGAAGCGCAGGTTGCTTGGCAATCTGTCATAAATTGTGAAAGATCCAAAGTATCCTGCCGGCAAGGTTGCGCGCAGGTCGATACGGTACAATTCGCCATCAAGGGAAATGCTTCTGGTAATTTCTATTCGGTTGTCTTCCTCGGCCCAATTTTCTGAATCATACCCATAAAATCGAACAAAAAAGTCCGTTACGCCACTTGTAGGCGACAGGTTCAAATTATCAAATTGCTCTGCAGTTATATTAAGCGTTCGGCGTTCAAAATTTTCTAATCGAAGGGTTTGCACTTCTCCATTTAGGTAAAACTCAACTTCTGAAATATTTTCACCAAGTATAAGCGCGCGTCTTACAAAATTAATGCGTTCTGGTATGTCGCTTATATATCGGTTGCCATGAGGGCGGTTTAAATGAGCAAGGGCCGCTTGTGGGTTTATTGCGGTGTTAATAAAAAGTTTAAGAGTATCGGCCATTTCACGCCGCATGTCGGAAGCGGAAGTCCATGGGGTGGTGTCAAGTTGCTGCATTATGCTATAAGCTCCGGTATCATCCCCTGCGGCAACAAGTGCAGCGGCCAAATACAGTGCTTCCATACGAATGTTCGTTTCGCTAATAGGGCGTAAACTGTCAATATGCTGATATATTTCTGCCAAAACAGGCTCGCCAATTGCCGCCAGTGCTAAAAGCCCGGCGGCGTGCCTTTCGAGGTGTTGGCCGTAAGTTTCGTTTCGTACATACCTAATAATTTGATCACGGTTAACAAATTCCGGAAAAGATGCGGCAAACCTTGCCGTATAGTAGAAGTCCTCGTACTCATAAATTAACTCCGGGATACCGCCCGCGCGCCCATGAATCCGTGAGCGAACATCCGCAAAGTCGTATTCCTCATCATGCCAGCCGTGGAAATGCCCCACAAAGGCCGTAGCCGCCATAACATCTGTACGGAAGGAAGTGCTGTCCAGCGCACCGTGCATAATGCTGGCAAGTTCTCTAATATTGCCGTTAGTAAATGTTACTTGCACCGGTAGGGCGCGCATATTAAACGCCCTCAGTGCTGCAGAGTCTGGAGAAATCTGCTGCATGATACGTACCGGTAAAATCATACCTGTTTCCACAACAGTGAATGGCAGTTCCATTGCATCTGTATAGTTACCCATGGTTGCAATAACGCGCATGGTGTAATCACCTGCAGCAAGCTTGCCGGCATTAAATTCGGCACGCCTTACAGCCGTTGTCGTGTACGTATAAACAACCGCACCATCCTTTAGCACTTCAAATGTAAATTCTGTAGATGAAAGGGGTGAATCTGCAAAAACCCTGGCAATCGCCGCAATGTCATCACCAACAATGTACTCGTTAGTGAGCATTAAATCTACAAAAAACGGCAGAGTAGAGATAATGTTGTATCTGCCATCTCCGGCAAAGCCGCCATCTGTAAGGCCTAGTGCCGTAACGCGCCAAGATGTTATTTGGTGTGGCAAGGTAAATGTAAAGCTGCCAGTACCGTTTACATTCGTTTGTACAACCTCAAAAATAGGATTGTCTACAAACCAATCGCGAAAAGTAATGCCCTGGCCGCCATCACCGCCGCCACCGCCTTCTGCGCCGCCGCCAGCGGTGTCAAAGTTGCTTTGTATATGGGAGGTAAACTGCGTAAATGGAAAATTCCAAAATTCTACTGCCGAACTTCTGTAAAGACTGGATAGGAAGTTGGGAGCAAAGGTATCTTCCTGCCATCTTCTCATAATGGCAGATTCATCTACAACGCTTAAGGATACGCGCGTTGGTACAGGGTTTCCTTGTGCATCTGTGGTCTGTATAGTTACCGTCACTTCATCTCCAGGGGCGTATTGTTCCTGGTCGAATATAAAGTCTATTTGCAATTCTCTTTCCATGTAATCGTAATGCACGGTAATTGGGTTTTGAACCGAGAAAATATAACCCTGCTCAAAAAACGCACCAAATAAAAGCGCACTGCTTATTGCCTCTTCCGGGAAAGTGATTGGCGTGCCTGACGGACTGCCAACAGTGGCAGACAAAACGCCGTCACGTGCTAAAACGGCAAGCATTCGCCCGGATGTTGGCGTTGTTGCATTCTCAAAAGAGCCCCAGTGGAACTGCCAAGGGTCTGTGCTTTCTAGCAAAACAACATTTCCGGTTTGATTTGCACCTAAATTTCTTGGTGCTGCCCATCCCCATCCCCAGCTATTTGTTGGGGTGTATGCGCGGTTTTCCATTCTAAGGCCAAAATGCCGTATGTTGGAGGCTGTAATGTGCGGATCGTGCCATGGCCGCCAAATGTGAGTGATTGTCAGCATTCCACGAGAGTCAAAATGTTGAATCACTATATTGTAATGTATTAATGGATCGTTAGAGTACGGTAGGTTATCTATAAATGCATGCCCATTTTGTGTGCGTCCTAAAATGGGGCTAAGTTCTGTTTGAACTGTGTCAAAAGTGTACGTAGCCACTGTGCGCCTGTTTATATGGTCATAATCCCGGGTTGTTAGTGTGCGTGTGGTTATGCTCCGGGTTATCTGAATAGAAAAGTCGATATCAACAAGTTCACCGCGGAAGATGTCATTATCACCAAGCAACCCATCCAAAGAAGCCGCGGCATTTAATCTATCTAAAGTAACGTGGCTGGTGGTTATGTTTATTGCACCATCGGTTATCTGTTCAAATTCAAGCATAATATCTCTTGGTGCAACAATAAATGGCAGGCTAATATGTTGGGACGATTGCCCATCAGAAGCGACTGAAAGCCAGTGAGAGGATGTATGCGGCTGCCAGCTATCGGAAAATGACGGTACGCGAATTGCCCCCCGGGCTATGCCATAATTGTTGGTAGTCAGTGTTGCATCTCCGCTGGTAAGGCGTATCCCATCTATAGGTGTGCCTGCAAAGTTTGCAACGGATATTTCTACCTGGCTGTATTCATTGCCAAAGTAAGCGTTTCTGTCTAGGGAGCCTTCCATTACAAAGGATAGGTTTGTATAGTCAATAAACTCAACCCAAGAAGACATGATGCGCTCGCCATTAATTTCTATAACAATATCCATATGTCCAAACATGTTTGTTACAGGCACGCGCTTGTTAAACGCATAAAAACTGTCCAAAGTCACTGGAAGTTCAAACATGTTGCCAAACCTTATGGTAATAGCATCCTCGGTCGAATGTGCCTGGCCGTATCTTGGCATGATCACGCCAAAAATGTCTACGGTATCATTTGGGCGGTAAGTTGGGCGGTCTGTATGCATGTAGGTGAGAAATCTGCCGCTTGGCGTAAGGTTTGTAGGTGCAAAAGTCCGTTTGGTATAAGCAAAGGGCAAGTAATTTCCGTATTGGATTGTTATTGCCGCACGGGCACTTTGCCCTGTTGTTACTATTGCTATTCCGTCAGCATCTGTTATGGCGCTGGTTCCATTCATATTTATTTGCGCCCTTGCGGCAGGTTGGTGTGTGGTTGCATCATGCACCCAAAAAACCGTTTCTCCCGCAATAGAAAGGGAATATACAGATAAAGCCGACACTTGAATAAACATTTGCAGGACAATACCGTCCCTGTCCTTTGGGGATGTGATTTCTGCAAGATAATATCCTTCTGGCAGTGTTTGCCCTAAAAATAGATAATGAAACTCTCTATGCGCGCCGGGGAAGGTTTCAATGGCTAAATCAAATACGTAGAGAAGCGCGCCGGGGTTTGTGAAATTTACAAAATTTTCGGGAGTTTGCAAGTCGTAAAGTCTTACAGCAAAATCGTCGTAAGGGAAGTCGTACCTTACATTTAAGCCAATAGAAATTTCATCCCATGGCAAAAAAGTTTGATAGGCGCTTCCCGGTAAAGAAAAGGCCGCGCCTCTGGCTGTGCCCCATTGTGTGGTAAACATAAAAGTATGGCTTTCTTCTAATGTTTCACCGGTTGTACTTGTTAGGCTGTCTTTAATTGTAACTGTGTAGGTGGTGTTAAACGCCAACTCATTTGGCGCAAATATAAACGTATTATCTCGCCTAATAAACCTGCCTTCCACAGGCGGGTCTATAACAAATGCAGCCTCAAAATCTCGTTCATCCACTTCTTGGGTAAATGTGACTTCTATCCCAGAATCTGGCGGTATGTTGTGGGTGCTATTAGCCGGTGTGGTAGATAGTATACGAAAAATATCCACCGTTTGGAATGCATGAGAAGTAGGCTGCATTCCGGTGGGGCTGTAAACTAAATTGTAAATTTGTGCCGGTGCAAGCGGCGCCTCAAAACGTAGCAAAAAGTTGCCTTCCTGTTGCGGCTCTATCAGAAAGTTTTGGCCGTTAGAACTTGTAATATAAGTACGCAAATGCTCCTCTGTAAGCGTTTGCGTTTCAGATGTAATTAAAAACGCGGAGTCCCGCGCTACGCCTATGTGCCCATCGCTAGCACTAAGAGGCGTAATTGATATTTGTCCCAGTGCCGAGGGGGCTATTTCGGCTGTTGCAACAGCTGCTGCCACCGTATCCGGTGTGAGAGCTGCAGTGGCGGCAGGGGTGGGTTCCGTAGCTTCTGCAATTGCTGGTGTATAATCATACTCTGGTGTGGTGCGGAATAGGGTAAAATATCCGATAGGTATGAGTGCAAGCACTGCAACAATACTTGCAATTATAATCATTGTTTTTTTCTGCATGAAATTCGCTCCTTATAGGGAATATTCTATAAGCATATTGTATCGCAGAAATGCGTAAGTGGCAAATATATAGATGGTAAAATAGCATTATGTAGGGGCGAACTGACTCCGCCCAAGATTTTACAGCGCGTACAAATTTATCGACCCCATGTCGCTGGACGCGCGAAGCACATATGGGGATTGACGGTTGCCGACAAGCTGGTTGTTAAGGCTGCCCATGCTTGGCCTTTGTGCATCAATAAAGCAGTTAACATCTACCGGGAGGTATACTTTTACACTGCCCATAGAAGTTCTAAGGTCAATATTGCCTTCTACTTCACGAGCCGTTAGTCTTACACTGCCTGCGTCAGTTGATATTTTTGAATCTCCACTTAATTTTGTAATTTCCGCTTTAACGCTGCCCATGCTGGATTTCATTTTTAGCCGTCCTGTTTCACTGGCTTCAAATTTTATGCTGCCCGCATCTGTGCTAATGTCTGCGTCTTCTACAAGACCGTCTAGCAATTGCACTTTGATACTGCCCATAGACGAGCGAAGGCGTACTTTGTTGCACCTATGCTCCTGCACTTTTATGCTGCCGGCCTCCGTTTTTAAATCTAACAGTCCGCTTATGCCTGTAGCCTTTATGCTGCCAAGAGATGTTCGCCCTTTAATTTCCCCCATAAACTGGGAAGGTACGTATATAATAAGGTCTGGCCCAGATTGGAATGAGAATGAAAAAGTAATAAAGCTGAATAACTTTTCTGCCCTTTCAATGGAAACAGATAAAGTGCCATTTTCATTTTTTGCAAAAACCTTATAGTTTTTGAGGTCGCCTTTGCTGGTTACGCGAAATTGGCCATCATGCGAAGGCATTAGGCGGACAGACGCGGTATCGCAAGTGATTTTTAACCGGTCAACGCCTGTAAAACTTTCATCAATGGCAGCGCTGCCGGCTGTTTCACGGTTATTGTTGTATTGTTCGCGAGACCGCTGGTGTGGCTGCGCTTTGGCGGTAACACCTTCTAGCACTTGGGCGGCAATAGCGCTGGCTTGGCCTAAGTTGCGGCATATTTCATCTTCACTTAGCCCTTGGGAGGCACCTTCGATAAAATGCTCATTAATATCACTTAAAATTTCATCTCTTACGTCACCTTCCACCGGTGATAGTGCGGATTTTAACTCTGTCATAAATGCTTGTTTCGTCATAATATTATCCCTCTCCAAAATCAGTCTTCAATAATTTTATTAATGCCTAAAACCAGATTGTGCCATTCATTTTTTAATGTCTCGTAAGTTGTATTGCCGTGCCGGGTAATTTGGTAATACTTTCGAGGCGGGCCTTCCGAGGACTCTTGTAGGTAAGTGGTTACATAACCTTCGTCCTTAATGCGTTTAAGTAGTGGATATATCGTGCCTTCGGAAATTTGTACATGGGATGAAATTGCTCCAACCAATTCAAATCCGTACATATCTGTTTTGGATAACAGGCTTAGTACGCATAATTCCAATACCCCTTTTTTTAATTGAATGTTCATTTCTGCCTCCTTTCGATTGGAATGGGGCTCTGCCCCAGGCTGCATGGGCGAGCAGCAAATGTGCTTTTTGCATTTGCGACCAGCCCAAGCCCCGCCGCTCCATCGGGCAAAGCCCGATTGCGCTTCCTTCGCGTTCGCTGCGGGTGCGCGCTGTGCGCGCAAATAGTTTAATGGGAAGTGCTTTTTTGTTTTGTTGAATACATAATATCACACGGTACAATATAACGCAAGGTACTTTGCGAAAAAAAATAAAAAAATTTCAAGTGGCTACTGTCACTAGGCACTTGAAATTTTAAATTATCCTAAATCATCTTATAAATCTTTGCATTCCCAGCATAATCCGCTAAAGGATATGTTGCATGCAGTTATGTCAAAACCTTTCGTGCCTTCAAGCTTTTTAAAAATATCAAGATCTGCTTCCACATCAAAAATTCGCTTGCAGCTGCTGCATTCAAAGTGGTAGTGGGTGTGGCAATTATGGTCGTAATGGGTGGCGCCGTAAAAACTAACAACTTTTAAAAGCTCTCCAGACTCGGCCATGCTGGCAAGGTTTCTGTAAACCGTAGCGCGGCCTATAGCCGGATGCGTTTCTGCAAGATGCTGTGTAACTTGCTCGGCGGTTGCGTGTATGTCCAAATCCCTAACTGCCTCAAAAATTAATTGGCGTTGAATTGTGTTTCTTTTGCCTTCCATTTTATGCAAAATACCTGTTTAGCAAGCCTTGAAATGCCATACCGTGACGTGCTTCATCTTTACACATTTCGTGCACGGTGTCATGTATGGCATCTAGGCCAAGTTCTTTGGCTCTTACGGCAATATCTTTTTTGCCTTGGGTTGCGCCATGTTCGGCCATAACACGCATTTCTAGGTTTTTCTTTGTAGATACATCAACAACTTCGCCCAAAAGTTCTGCAAATTTTGCGGCGTGTTCCGCCTCTTCAAATGCTATGCGCTTATAAGCTTCTGCAACTTCTGGAAAGCCTTCCCGGTCTGCTTGGCGGCTCATTGCAAGATACATTCCAACCTCGGTGCATTCGCCCATAAAGTGTTGGCGCAAACCTTCTATAATTTCTGGATCTACGTCTTTTGCAACGCCTATTCTATGTTCGTCGGCATAAACAAGGCCCTCGCCAGATTGCTCAGTAAACTTGCTGGCAGGAGCGTTACATTGCTGACATTTTTCCGGTGCGCTTGTACCCTCGTGTACATAGCCGCAGATGGTGCAGATGAAATTTTTCATAGTGAATCTCTCCTTAATTGATTTGATATATGATATTATATGAGACTAAGTATCAATTGTCAAGTATTTTTTTTGAATTACATGCTATTTTACTCATATTAAGGTACAATATAAATTAGGTAGAAACTGACGCATGTTTTTTGGGCCAACCACGCCCGTGTAGAAGGCTGTCAAGTCTGCGCAGCAGAAAAAGCGTGGGGAAAGTCGCATTTATAATTGTCGTATGCTCATTGGGCTGGTCAAAAGCTATTAACGCCCGCAAGAAAGTTTGTCAATATCGCGACATCCCCACCAATACATAAATGAGGTCGAAAATGAACGCTACGAAAATGAGCGCTATAGGAATAGATGTTTCAAAAGGTAAAAGCATGATAGCCGCAATCTCTGGCACGAAAGAAATTCTCATAGAGCCACAAGAGTTTTTGCATACAGAAAAGGGTTTATCGCAAATAATAGCTGTAATTCTAACTTTAAAAGGCGATATAAAAGTCGTAATGGAAGCAACCGGTCACTATCATGAGACAGTTGCGCAAACATTGTATCAATCCGGCATTTTTGTAAGTGTGGTAAACCCACTGCTAATCCATGTTTATGGAGACAATTCCGTACGCCGTGTAAAAACCGACAAAAAAGATTCCCTTAAAATAGCGCGCTATTGCCTTGAAACCTGGGCAGAACTGCGTGAATATATTCCCCAAGAAACCATTCGCCACCACTTAAAGCTATTTAGCCGCCAATATAACCTATGTATAAAAACTGTACACACTTTAGAAAACAATCTTTCGTCTTTGCTGGACAAATCCTTCCCAGGTGCGACTAAATTTTTTACCAGCCAAAAAAAGAAAAACGGTCATCAAAAATGGGTAGACTTTGCATCGTCTTTTTGGCATGCAGAGCTTGTAGCAAGTATGGGCGAAGCTGCTTTTGTAGAAAGTTACTACAACTGGTGTGGGCAAAATAGTTATAAATTTACAAAGGTTAAAGCCCAAGAAATTTATGCCGCAAGCCTTGGGCATTCTACAACTTTAAAAAATAATAAGGAATGTAATCTTCTGATAACCTCTGCTGCAATGCAAGTAATTGCCTTGGCAACAACCTTAGCGCAGTTGAAAGCCCAGCTAATTTACCTCTCAACAATGCTGCCAGAATATCCGGCCGCCATATCCATGTTTGGCGTAGGTGAGTTAACTGCCGCCCAGCTAATTGCCGAAATTGGAGACATGCGCCGTTTCCATAGTGGGCGCGCTTTAATTGCATTTGCCGGAATAGACCCTTTGCCAAAACAATCCGGTACTTACGAAAAGAAAAGCACAAAAACCTCCAAGCGCGGCTCTGCGCCGCTTCGTAAAACCCTGTTTCAAATTGCGGTAACATACCTTCGGCTTTCTCCGGAAACAGAGGCTGTATATCAATTCCTAAGCCGCAAGCGTGCCGAGGGTAAGCCATATTTTGTATATATGACTGCTGCGGCAAATAAGTTTTTACGGATATATTATGCCCGGGTTAAGGAATATTTGGATGGGTTGGAGATGGCGGATAATTGATGTTTAAGTCAAGAGAAGGGTGGGGATTTGCTTGCAAAAAACAACTAACCTACTGAAAGTTACAATTTCATATGCAAAACCCTCTGCACCGCTTAGTGTAGAGGGTCTTTGCATTCTCAAATTGCTGTCAATTCATCAATATATCTCATTACCTTTTGTCTCTTAATCTCTGGGAGTTTTTCGATTTTTCGGTAAAGTAACTGAGATAACTCAATATCTTCATCAGATATTGTTACAGTGTGCGAATTCAGCCTAAGAGTGCCTTTTTCGTATTTTATTGCTTCATTGCAAGCAGCAATTAAATCATCAAATAATGCCTTTTCCATAATCTCATTCCCCTTTCAGTATATGAATCAATTGTTTTAAATGCAGCTTTTGCTCAGTAGTCAAATTTTCTTGTTTGCTTTTCGGGTAACAAAGCAATAAATGCATATGTGCTTTATGCGCTAAGTCGACATAAATAATTCGTATGCCGCCACTTTTACCTTTATCGTTGCCAGGTAATGCCCAGCGAAACTTAATTGCGCCACCTGTGCCTGATATTATATCACCAATTCCAATATTTTTCAGCATATGATTTTCTAGGTCTCGCAAATCTGCATCCGAGAGATCCATTTCACTCCAGCGCTTATCAAAATAAGTCGTTCTAATAAATTCTCTTGTCATAAGTCCTCATTTCTAATTATGAAAACAATCCGTTAATTATATGCATCACACATATATAAAGCAAGAGGTAAAATAAAACCCCTCACACCAGCCGGTGTGAGGGGTTTTGCATTACATACTTACTATAGTTAACTAAAAATTAACGGAATACAACTACATTGCCTTCCATGTGCACAGTGTACCCAAAGGTTTCTGCAAAGAAGCGAAGTGGCAAGTAGATACGATCGTTAACGAA
>Ga0123352_10001206_pt1 | contig 33761 bp, 14 predicted proteins | sample TergutLab28metaG_FD_89700 | JGI IMG/M metagenome (GOLD analysis project Ga0123352, IMG submission 89700) | Labiotermes labralis P1 segment gut microbial communities from Petit-Saut dam, French Guiana - Lab288 P1 | ecosystem: Host-associated > Arthropoda: Insects > Digestive system > Gut ...
TGAAATAACTCAACAAATAAGTCGCAAGCTCCTGAGGATGGATGTACTAACATTCGAAACATGTTGAGCAGTAAATAATGAAATAATAAAGCAAGTGACATCAAGTTGGTCTCTCTTTATTCAACAGTACTTCAAAGGAAAGCAAAATGTAATACCAGCGTATTAACTCTATGGAACCCCGCAATATTACAATGGTTTTTAGAATATAAAATGACATTAAATTGTAAAAAATGTTTGTGAACTAGCTGGCAGTTTTAATATTATAGGTCTTTATACGATGTATATAGGTAACGTGAAATATTAAGTCGGAAGAAAAAATTATTAAAATAAAGCTTATGTATATAAAAATTAGTGTGAAGGCGTCGGCCACGTGGTACGAGGTGAAAACGGATGGATTTGTGTACGTACTACCCCGAAACGGTAAAGGTGGATATTTGAGCTTATGTCACATAACTGCCTCTATATTTAAATGTGTCCTTTTATTAACTTCTACTTTTCCTCTAGCTTATGTGTGAATATCTCATTAGTATGCAATGTGTAGAGGACGTTCTGTCCTGTTGGTATCTCACGTAGCCCCTGACAGCCTGTTACCGGCCGTGTTACCGTCAGAAGGTGCAGGTGATGAGCATTGACGATTTGCCTCACCGGCTGGAATACTCGCGGTGGTACTTTCAACGCTGCACCGAATGACCACACTTGCCATCTGCAGTGCTGCGGTCAGACACGACATATTTACGTGACAAGGAATTTTTAATAGCAGTAATAATCATATTACGGCACAGGAATATCTACACGGTACTCAGTTCAGACGTAAACAAGTACAGTTAGTTGTGAACATTTGGGCTGTTGTTCTGGAAAACATCTCACTGGGTCGTGTGTTTTGGCCTCCGCGTTTAAATATGTATATTCCTCGCTAATGTTCATACAACGTTTTACCCAAATTGTTTTAAAGTGTTCTACTGTCGGTGTTCAGAGATAAATGGTATAGTAACAATGGGGCTTCCGCTTATTTCGTTAGATAGGCCCTGCTTTGTGCTGACCCCTTTCTAGGGACTTGGGCGTTAGATTTATTTCTGTGAGGCCACGTGGAAACAGTTGAAGTGTGATGTGGCAAATGTCTTCTTGTGTGCCATCCTTGGTAAATACGGCAAACTTCCCTGCTGTTTCTCTCCCAGAATTGCAAGCAAGGCGAATATCAGTAAAATCAGTCAAACTGAACCGATAGCTACATAGCTACTCCACACGAAGCCAAAAGCACAACAAGGGGTTTAAAGACTCTGCTGTTTTTGTACAGAAGTCTGTGTTGGGCTCAATACGAATAACCAATCTAAGACCAAGTACGAAAAACGACGACTGGATGCCTCGAATGTACGGCTGCACTGCGCCAAACCATGGCTGTTCAGGTCACAAGTACATGATCTAAAATTCCTTACTTTGGTTCCGCCAACCATCCCTGAAATTTTGTTGTTGTTATTCTTTTCCACCTTAAATAAAAAATTAATTAGGTGGTCGGTTATTTACTTATACTTGGTGTATATTTATACCCAAAAATAAATATTCAAGACAAATTTCTCTTAAAAGTGAATAAGACGTGAGTTAACTCTTTCACAATTGTTTCAGTTTCCAAATATACAGTTCCGTAAAATACAAATGTTTAACTTTCTCACCTGTCAAAGGCTCAATTTAACCTACAATTATTTTAAGCTGTTTGTAACTTGCATTTTGACACAATATTTACCATGTAAAGCCAACCACATGCACACATGCTACAATTTAATTTCACAAATTAGCTTCTGTATATTTCGAGCCTTGAAGTTGTAATAATCAGGCATTATGGTATAATGTACGTCCACATATATAGTATATGGTGAATCATCAATGTGTGCATGCACAGCAGTAGAAAGAGTCCTATGGATGGGGGAGTGAGTTCAGTGCTGAGTACAATAGTCTAGACATAATTAAATTTATTTGATATCGAGGAATACAATTAAGTACATCCTTGAACGTTATAATTGAACGTGATAAAATTGTGTTTTATATTTTAAACGAAAGTAAAATTACTGTCCATAACTTGTCACAAAACTGAAGTAAGAACGTATCCAATCGCAGTCTTGTAAACCCTACAGAGACTGAAATTAACCTAAATTGGATTAAAGATTAAGTGCATACCGCGTTGTGAATACACTCTGTCTCGAGGACACAAACCTGCTGGGATGTGACATTGCGTTCTTGGGTGTGTTGATCCTGAAATCGATTCACGCTGGGCAGATTTATATAAAATTTTATATTAAGAATTTTTACTAACATTTCCAGGAAATTAGCGTTTTGTTACAAGATAAAAAAGATTGGTGCTTGTGTATAAAGATACAGATAAATTGTAATAATACCTAACTAAATTCTTCTTGAATTTAAGAAAGTATAAGATAAACTATATACTCATATGAAAGATAAAAACACGTGTATTTTTGTCAAATAAACCTTTGTGAAGGAAGTGTTGTTTACGAGAATATTGCAAGAAATGCTACATAGCGAGAGGGATTAAATTCGTATTTATCAGTACATAGATTCGTTAAGGTGTCATGAAAAATTCAATGATGTAGTGTTCGCGCTGTTTTACTTTTCTAAGCAATTATGGACTCTAAATTCTTGCGATTTACGTGAAGAATAATTAAGGAAGGGGAAAACAAGTAATTTTGTTATTTATGTATTATATTCTGGAGCACGGAATTTGATACGTGGAGAAGTTGTGAATATTCTTGCAAATCTTACACCCAATAATTTTATGAGGTGAGCAGATGAGGTTATATACTACTGGAAATTTAAAGTAGATAACATAAAATTTGACTTCATTTATAAATTCTTCGAAGAAATATAATGGCAGACCATAATTATAAAAAATAATTTTCGGTAAAATGTTCGTGTGTGCAATTGTGAAAAAAAAGATTTGCACACCGTGAATTAAACTGTATGACTATCTGAGAAATTCCAGAAAGGACCTCAAGGTTACGTTATATTTATATATCTTATTTTTATTAGTAAATTGTTTATTGTTTTATAAAATTTCCCAATGTTATGTTGAGATGCAACATTCAATATATTAGGTACGTTTTCACGACAGATTTCCTCTTACTGTAAATGGCAAAACTGTTATAGCCTACATTATTTGCTGAAGAGCATACGGCCGGGTCCGTGCATCTGGCTGGTAATAATCTTCAAAACCGAGGTGGAGGGAAGTGACCACATGACTGATACGTTTTCAGAACCTGTATTGAAATTTGTTCAGTACGATTTAACTTCTGGATTAATAAAAAATATTTGTACCTTACGTAAGACTGAAGCCCAAATGTACAGATTGCTTAAGAAATGGCTAACCATGTAAGATATTTACGTACGAAGATAAATAGTCTACAAGCCCAATTTTAGGTTTTCCAAGTGTATCTAAAAAATTTGTAATATTTTTTAAGAAATAAAAGACAAAATATTTTCTGTATTTATAGGTTTAATACAGAGTCTTCTGATTATGTTGCTACAAACATGTCTATACAAGCCAGTAAAACTGTACTAGCAGAGCAATCAGCCCTGAACTACGCTTCTTCATTCAATAAATATTCTGCACTTATAATGTAAATGGTATTGTAGCAATAGATTTTATCCAAATCAGTGAGATGGAAAAAAAAATCGGGAAGGAGCATTCTCCTCTTTTCCATATATTAACTACATATAAAAAGCATAACAGGACAGTGTGGTGGTAGTGCACACTTGAAACTAATTATACCTTCTCGTTAACTTTTAACGCTTGAAGCATGAAATTCAACAGTTATTCAGGAAGCTGTTCCAAACAGAACTCATAAAGTCTATGTCGCTTTTGCAAGGTTCTAAAAAAGTGTGGATTTATTATTGCCGATTTTTGTGCGCGAGTATGGAAAAATTTTTAAATAAGCAAAGATTCCTCATACGTCCAGTTCGTCGGAGAATTCCGCAGATCCTTAACGCTGCCATGTTTATAATTTCAAATTGACACATAATATCTAAAACGCAATACGTAAGAATCTCAATAACCTGTCCATGTACCAAATTTCACAAATTTAAATTAACATTTTATTGTGTAAACTTTTCAAACGAGAAAGTAAAAATATTATTTTACTATTACCAGCTTTTTATTTTATATTGAAATATAATTTTGAAATTTGACGTTCAGGTGACTGTGCATTGTGATAAATTCTTAGAATCAAACCAACTAGATACACTAATTTCTCAAATGTATTTTTGGAACAAATCTCCACATGTTTCGGACAGTTCCTCTCTCCATCATCAAGAGTTTTTCTCTGTACACACAACAGTGGTATATGTCAGCAAACCTGTATGACATATACCATTACTGTGTGTAGAGTGAGAAACTCCAGATGATGGACAGAAGAACTGTCCGAAACATGTACAGTAATGTTCCAAAAATAAATTTGAGAAATTAGTGCATCTAGTTGGTTTTATTATAAGAAATTCTTTTGAAAGTTGGCCTATTTTCTCAAGATCTAGACCCTAAATTAAGGATGCACCATGTAAAACCCAACTTAGTGCTGTAAACTATTTATTTTATTACTCATTTTCCAAAGACACCAGGAATCTGATAAACAATTCGAATGTACAGAAGATGCTTGAAACGTCCCCCGCATAAACAATAGGTGTGGGGTCAGTCTATAACACAACAATATTTAAAGGTGTTTAATAATGATAAAAGTAAACCACATGTTTCGGCCTAAGTGGCCATCATCAGGTTTACGTTCGAAAGTATAGTGGTATTAAAATTTAAAAAAAAAAGTCCCCCGCATTTTTGAAGATATAATTCGCCCTTTCAATGTGTGTTTATTTATTTTTATTTCGAAGAGTAACCTAGGCAATGCCTGCAGCAGCCTGTTTGGTGTTATGCTTCAGGGCTTCCAGACTACCTGGCGTATCGCAGTAAACTCTTTGTTTAATAAATCCACACAGAATAATATCAGGGCGCTAGGTTTGCTATTCCTGGTGGCCTAAGTCCAAGCCCATCGTACTGCAAGAAAGCTATTTTTTTTTTCGCAATATGTATGACAGCCTCTTCTTACTGGAATCAGCATTCCTCTTTGTTTTTCGTTCAGCAGAGCATTAAATTGAGTCACAAATTTTGATAATTTTCCTCAGTATTTGTCTCTTAAAAGAAAAATGTGCGACAACGTTTATACGAGACAATGTACTCCGAAAACAAATCTTTGTCAAATTCAGAGAATTTTCATGCAGTGCGTGTGGGTTTTCAGCACTCCGTATTATGTGGTTTTGATTACTAATATATCCATTCAAGTGGAAACGTGCTTTGTCCTTTAAAAACAAATTTTCCAGAACATAAATCCATTCTTTAAAGAAAGAAAACACCTCGATTACAGAATTTTTGTACCATCTCTAGTCAACAAACCTGACACAAAACGGCGAACTTGCCCCAGACGAAAAATCAAATGATGGAAATGTCCAATGAGGCAGGGGAGAGACGGGGTGGTGCGGTAGCTTCTCATATATTTATTTCATTCCTTCTTCATGTCTTAATTTTGAGTTGCGTCTTGCACGGTGCGTCCTGTATTGGGCGCTAGTGTCAATCCCAACTCATGAGTTCGCATGCCCGATATCTGCTTGTAACATGTTACAGGCAGTTACAAATTGTTGGGATCTGTGTGTCCTCTGTTGTCGTAACATTATTTCAACTGGTAAAATCTTAGACAGTGGAGACATGTAGACAGCAAGTTTATTTCCACGGTATAATTTTGTTTCGTAGGAAATAAAACGAGTAAGACAAAATTTCAATTTCTTCAGCACACTGAAGGTAATTAATTTCCACTACGAAGACAAATCTTCTAATGCTGCTTGGGGTAATCATTGCTGTTATGTCTTGGATGCGAAGCACAAAAATAAACATTGTCTGAAGGACGTAATGTTTTATGTTTTAAAAACCTTGTTACAAATACAGCAGTAACAACTGGGCTTTGAACAAAAGAAAATGCATTTAAATGCGTAATTTTACAGACCCGACTGTGAAGGTAATTAGTGTACAATCTTATATGCTTTATAGGATTATTCGACATTAACAACACAATCTGTGGGAGTTCTCTTTGCAATGGCTCCATAGTTTCTATTTGCTTGTTTCTTACTATAATTATGTTTTATTGAAAGCACAGCTTTTTGACGGGAAAAAATTAACACCATATATAATCGAATATTACTTTTATTCTTATTGCCACTTCTGGGAAGCTTAAGAGCACTTCTTTCTCGTCCCAAATTCTTAAGCCTTTAGTTTTCTGTGATGGAATGTGTTGTGAACTGTCGCAACATTCCCTGGGTTGTGGAAATAAGAAGTTTGTTTTTAGAAACGGTAAATACTGACTTTGAAAAGCGTTAAAGTTAAGAGTGCTTGGAAGTAAAGAAAGACAGATTTTTCTGTATGAATTTTAACTTTATTAATGGTCCTGAGCTAAATTTCGAACCTTCCTTTCACCGTTTAATTACAAGACATCCATTCTGCGCCAAAGTAAAACATGTAAATTGCATCAGTTTGAAAACGAATACAATGAAATCTTCTGCAAACGGAATTAACCAACTCTATGTACTAGATTCTTTCTGAACATGCTAAGGGTCGCTAGGAAGGTGAGTGAAATTATTCCCCGAATTTCAGGAAGCTCAGATATTCACGAGCGTCCTTCGCATGAACCCTCCTGTGGTACTTATTATGAACGCCTCGAACATTATTTTGTTTAAACTAAATCCGAAATGTCTTGTTGATTTCGTCCCATGTCGTGGAAATAGATTGAAGACTAATATAAAACACAGAATTAAAAAACACCTATTTGAATAATTCAAGCCTTGATCTCCTTAAAATAAACGCAGGATTTTCTAACAGACATATGAAAATAGCACGGAAAGGGAGTAATAATAGAGCTAATAAAAAGTAAAAAGAACTCAATACATTATTGAATATGTGTGTCGGTTATTCTTAATGCACATAATAAGCCCATGTCACATGCAGAGTGTAATTTTGAGTTGTACACTCAAATACAAAGTTACTTGAATAAAAAGCATTTTATTGTAATTTCAGCATGTAAACAAATCCAACCATGCCTGTATATACAACCGCCTTCCTGAAATGAACTCTCGGGTTCGAAACCTGCAGAATACATCGTAAAAATTAAAATATAAATATAAGGTTTATTTTGTTGGTTTATATTATACGATTACATTACATTACATTACAATCCACGGCGCGAAAACATAAAAAGTAAGATAAGTTTGCCTTCATGGACCAGTTTAATATTATTGACAAAAACAAAGTAATGCGGTGCACACACAAACAAAACAAAACAAGTATTGCTTTAATTCCCTTGCTGTGATCTCTATTAGACAACAAAATTTCGCGAATCTAATTCCAGAAAGCTATTCGAAAAAAAATATTTAATTTAGCAACTGGTCCATTCATGCTTGCTACCCTAGTGCTGTGAATAGATCGTACTGTTTTTTTCAATGGGCCTACTCATAATGTAGGAAAATGAAAGTGTAAACTTGCAGTACTCTATTACGTTTGTAAATCTAGATTCTTTGTTGACATAACCCCTTGCTGATTTGAATAAAAAAACCTGACATGTCGTCACATGCTCTTGCCCTATTGCATTCACCGTTGAAGGTGCATAGCAACCATCAGCGCTGACACAGCAGGCAGCATTTGTAATGGTTCCTCTCTTCGCAATTTGGATTGATCAAATCTGCGATGTTACATTTCTCCATTTTCACTTGCCATTGTTTTCTGAAATGTTTGTAAGGCAGCGTCATCTACGGTAAACACATAAATTGTAATAGCATTAACTATATGCTCGACAGTTCTTTCAAACAAACAGAAGAGTTGATTTACACCGCCCTAATGCAACCCGCTGCCCTACACTTCCTTTAGTATGTGGCTGCCTCATACTTAGTTACAAGTGTCTTTTCGTTAGCCCATAGTACCATTTCATTCCAGCGATATCTGTCTTTATCCTGTGTGTGAAAAAAGGGTTTTAATTCGTAAATAAGTGAGGGTTATACAAAAAAGTGTCTCTGCTTTTGAAATAAAGATTAACCAATTCCCTTGAATGTTTTCCATAGCAAAATAATTTTTTTGTATCGACTTGTGCGTTCAGGTATATTTTCGAAGAGGATAGGCAAGTGATGCTGCATTTAAACCAACATCACAGTTTCTAAGGGCCTCAAGAACTATCTACATATTTTAAGTTTTGCACTTTCCTTATTTAACTATTTCTGGCATCTTACAATTGCAGCTGAAAATTTATTTTTTAGTGGGTTTTCAAGACAAGGCTGTCGCTTGAGGCTCCGTGCTAGTTGAACGTAGCTGCAGAATAAGATGTAGACACATACATAGAAACATTAGCGTTTAAATAACTGATGGAAAACATTGTAGAGTACTGGCAATCTGGAACAGAATGCACCGTTCCATGAATGGCCCACCAGCCCATTCATGGAGCCCTCTGGTGATTCACCGCTAGCAACTCCGCCATCTTTTGTTTTAGATATTCTAAAGTTCAATTGAAACCAGAAACTAAGAAAACTGGTACAGTAAATTAAACAGTAGAGAACACATTTTTACCTCGTGTATAGAAAAAGACTACTTAATTTCTCTGATAATAAATAAATGAAGAGACGTACGGCCAAAATAAGAATAGAAAGTTCGAAAACTTTGTTGCCAGTTTTCTCAAGTACCAAATCCAAAAAACTCAACAAGATTACTTGTCAGTAGTTGCTGCTCCCTCAACCCTGAACACGCCTGGGCTATCAGCAGTATTTGAAATATCGAGGTCGTCCATCCATTGCTACAGTTCAACGACGGCAACTTTACTGTATAAAGATAACAGATCCCCTGACATAATTTTAATTAAATGTAATCTATATCAGGTTTTCGGATAACAAACATCGCACTGTGCTTTTCCTATTGTGTTATTTAATGAGGTTGTAAGCTGCTAAGATTATGTAGCGTCGGTGATACGTAAAGGAAGAGCGTGGAGTAATGACGGCATGATACTGACAGGGCGAACCTGTAGTACTCAAAGACACAACGCTTTCGGTGGCACTTTGTCTGCTACGAATCTCACATAAATTGTCGTGAGTTTGGACCCGGTATTCCTTAATAGGGAGCCGGGGACTAACTGCCTGATTCGTGGGACAAGGTGTAGTATTGTCGTGGTTAGCACTGTTACTGTCTACCTTATTTGGTTTGAGTCTCGCCCTTGGAATTTTTTGTGTGGTTCTTTTTAGGTTTTCTCTTCTACGTGTCCTCGCTGTAGGTGAACACGGTGAAGATATTAGACTACTACCGTATCCATCCACGTGATTTGCAACGCAAATCGCCATCATTTATCCTTATATATCCTGCCCTTTAAAAGAATGTAAAATAGCTAATTCTTCTGCAAAGTAACAGCTAATTTTTTTTACAACATATCTCAAAAATTTCTATTTCGAAAAATTTAGGAATATAATTCTTACCTCATATTAATTTTCGTTGAAAATTCAAACATTATCGACGAACACGTTAAGCGAATGGAAGCTAATAAAATTACATGCCAAACGTCACGTTAATAACCCCGCGAGAGACGGCGGGCTGATATTTAATGTGATGGGACTGACAGTAACAAGACGCTAGAAGTGATTCACCGGAGAAAGCAAGAGAGTAAAACGGAGAATTAGATCGAAATTTATTCGAAATTATTCTGGGGCGTTTTAATAATAAAGTTCTCAAAAAAGTTATATCACTGACTTATCAGCATGTGACAATGTGTAAAACTAGCCGCAACATCAACGACAAATAAAGGGGTTACCTTACTGGAGCTATGCGTTTGAGACTCACATAACTTCATAAAAGGTAAAGTGGAGGTTAATTTCACACTAGAACAGGCGACGAAGGCCCAGATGGGTAGATGTATAACTCTACGCTTCCTTTAACTTCTTCACTAGATGTGGGCGGGTGATCAACGTCATGCCCCCTGCCCCTTACTCCTGCGAAAGAGTCTGTATCCATTGCACAGGAGGCCAGGTGGGTAACAGGACTGGTATGGACGGGTGCGGGAAATTGCGCCCCACCGGGATTCGATCCCCCAACCGTCCAGCAGGTAGCGGTCACGTGACTGCATATCTTAAAAAGCTTGTCAGTGAATTTCTGTTTCATTCTAGCTGAGCAGGTCGAGCTCTGTCAGAATATTAACCAACGTAGCAAAACAATTCTCTCAGTGAATTTGGGGTTTCTTAAAGATACGTGTAAATCGTCTGTAGCTTTTAAAATAGTTACACTATGTAATGTAATAACCAAATATTAAAATATTCTCAAACATATCTTCGATAGTGGTTATGGGATGAAAAATAGCACCTGCATCAAAGATACGATTCAAAGGAAAAATTCCAACATGAAAATAACAACAGGACATAAGCAACAATAATAATATAATCAAAAGTGCCACTTCAGCATATATGATATATGATATATTTGAATATTTATCAAAACACAAAACATAGGAAGAATAAATAATAACATAATGTCTTTACATATCAATATTATTCTTACTGAATTCAGCTATATACTTTGAAACACATCACAAAGTAAACAGTAATTATCGGACGAGACAAGGAACTCGAAACACACAGAATTCTTCAGGGAAAAGAATATATAAATCAATAGACAACGGTACCAAAAGCGACAATATTTTAGAGTTTTTATTATTATTACTTTGTTTATTCCAACTATTTTACATCTTCCAGAAAATTTACACCTGTCTTATAAGAAGGACTGTGATCTCAGTCTAACTGTGAAAATGTAACTGCAGTTGTAATTTCATTTTCGTGTAAAGTAGTGGCCTGAAGGTAACCACATTTCTGGTCCAAACACGCAGCCATGTAATCTGAGTTAACAGAAGACCAATAAATATCCGTTGATGGTAATTATACATGCCTTTATGGAACTTGTTTTGATAAGGAAATACTATCAGAATATAACCAAATACAAAGAAAAATATTTATATTCAGTGGTATAACTCCTGATTTGAGTAGCATAAATAGTGAAGGGAAGTGAAATTAAGGGAAGTGAATTGCAGATATGAATAGCAAAGTAAAGTGAAGTGAAGGTTTGATAGGATAAGTGAAATAAAAAAGTGAAACGAAGTGAAACGGCGAGAGGTTCTTTGGAGAAGTGAAGGGGTTGTATTCCTGTTTAATTCTGTAATTTATATATATTTATTGTTATGTTTATGTATTCTTAATAAACATTTATGTACTTTTATTGTTATGTATATGTTGTATTCTGTTTCATTGTGTTTTTTTATCGTTTGTATGTAAATGTGTACTTACAATTGCCACCGAGTTTAAACCCAGTTGCAGTTAAAAAATACATCAATAAAACTTATCATATGAGTACCGGAGAAAGTACCATAGACATGCACACGACTGCCATATTTGTCGCGAGAATTCTTCCAGTAAATTTCTTGTAAAGAATCCAGTCTTGTAGAAATTAATCAGGACCATTAAAACGAACTGTTGCACTCTCTTTGTACCCAATGTTTTATTAGATTTTGTACTTCGCTGATAGCACGACGCGTAAACAACTTGCGTTAAACTGAATGTTGACATTCATTTCAAATTTTGACATTTTTCTGACCGTACATCTCAGTATATTTATCTCAGTAATTAACCAATTTGATGCACAAAAGTTTTGTTTTACAATAAGTTTATTTCATGCCTCTACGTGTTTCGAGCACATGTGCTCGAAACATGTAGAGGCATAAAATAAACTTATTGTAAAAAAAAATTTTGTGCATCTTTTTGGTTAATTACGGAGATAAATTCATTTCAAAATTCGCAAATGCCACTCTGAGCTTTTTAGTAAATTAGCTCCAGGGCGAGAATAACATTTTGGAAGGAAATAACTGTAAAGTCGGTTGTCTGCTTGTATAAAAACCCCCATTAAATCACTTCCATCGCTCTTCACTTCCAAACGCTAAGGAGTCTATGTCGGCCACCACAATAGAGTAGGAGATGAGGACGTCGGCTACTGCCCTTGCTCAGGCAGTTGCACCATAATTGGTACCAGTATTCATTATCCGAACCTTTCCGCTAATTGGTCGGCGTACATGGTTACAACACCTAATTTATTAAATTTTACAAGGCGAAACTGATTAAATGTCATTTTATAAGTCGAAACTTATCTGCAAGCAAGCATATCACATTTAGAATTTTAAAATTTGTAGCCCATGATGTCGTGAAGAATCACAATCTTATGCCGTTGTTTTGTGCAATTTTGATGCCTCCATCATCAGGTTAGCACATTTCATGAGCTACTTTGAAGATGAAGACAGGAAGCCACACCAAACGAGGTAACTAACTGACAAATAACAGGACCGGTGTCATTTCTCCGAATACTTTAATTTTCTACCACGTTGTGAATAATCGATCAAACTACATCTCGTTCCGCATGTCAGTCGGTTAATGATATTTAGGAAAATGATCATTGACCTGGAAACAAATTAACACACTCAGTACTCTGCAGACAGAATGTGTTTTTGGGCTCTAAACCTAGTGGCACATCTAGTCGTAAACATAAGTGCCGCATCTCTATGGCATCTTGGAATAAGAAATATAGATCCCTCTAAACTGACGCGGATTGAACTGGAAGATAATAGAATTTTACAAATTATAAAAATGGTAGTGAATTTTCGCAATCCATCTGCAAAATTAACATTCATTATTTCATCAATTGTTATATAGTCACTCTTAGAAATGTTTGCCTATATTAAATTAATATCAAATAAATTATGTCGCACGTAGTAAAGAAGTTCTTTATGTCGGACAGTTATATCCGGACACCAAGCTGTTTCTATTTCGTTGATGGTACGACGAAAAAGCAACTTTCGTTAAACTAGATGTTAACTTCTCTTTCAAAATTCGTAACTACCACTCTGAGCCTTGTAAGTGAAACAACATCAGGGCGATAGTAATGTCTTGTAGGGAAATCAGTGAAAGTTCGTTTGTCTGCTGGTATAAAAACACCAAATACACCAGCAGCTACTGTATCTTTCCAAGTCAATAATTACAAAAAAGGATAGAACACCATCTTTGTATATTGGGTTTACATGCAGTTTCGCTAGAGTAGCTTAATGTGTGGGAATCTCTTAAGCACTGTGAGGTTAAAATATTTGTTATAAAAATTCTTCACTACGTCTCTTTGTAATTGCTAAGAAACGCAGCGTAAAACTAAGTAGCAATTAATTCCGCTGAAAGCCCTTACCTTGACCAGCAGACTCCGTGGCCAAGAGGACATGAATGGCTAATGTCAAGATCAGATTTGTGGCCGTTTTTGTCGTCCATCGGGCCATTGTTGTCATTTCCAGGTACATGGAATTCTAACGACTCAAGAGTTTAGTGATCTTGAGGACCACGTCACCTGGGAAAGGATCGAAACGCGCTAAAATCTTGTAACATGATCCACAAACGTCCATCCATTGCGGCGGAAACACATCACATCACCTGCACATCACTGAACACTATCACCGCACACTCGTCGGACCGTATCACTGTTCCGTCGCACCGATGATGCTACTGCTACTTGACAATTTCGAATATGTTGCACATCTCACCCAGATATTACCGACATTTATTTTATGTGCCCTGCGTAATGGGCATGAGCTTCCGGAACTTAACAAGCAATGCGAATTCAAATAGAGTTTACTGTGACTGCTAGTTGGTTTATATCGTCCGTTTCTTGTGCAAAATCATGTAAAAAGTGTTCCGTTTTCTAAGTGACCAACACTAAGGAACAAAACATTTCTTGTCTTTTACGACCCACTAGACTCATAGCTGGTCAGAAACTATTACGCTTTTCGTGGAAATTTTAAGTTCATTGTCATGTTCACGAGTGCGACACTGGTCCCTCTCCTGAGCCAAAGCTACCGAATCGTGGAATTTTACACACTTGTAACTGTCACTCAGATAAACACTTCTTCAAAATAATGCAGGAAAGGGAAGTCTTGTACATTAGAGACATACATAATTATGATTTCAAAGATAACACAGAATAGTACTCGATGAAGATTAGAATTGTCTCAGAACACTGTCAGATATGAAGGAGAAAGTCGCTTCTAAAACACGACACACTTTCTTAAAGAAAAAATTGAAGAAAAATGAATACAATAAGAGACGAGAAAACTTTGGAAGAAATGGCTCCACTTTGTTGGTCTACAACGAGTTGCTGACCATTGTCGAGGGATGCGTCACACATGCCGCCTGATTATCCGCGAGGAACCACGAGGGCTGACTGGCGCCTCGAACCGGTCGTCACTCGGGAGGGGCCGGGTTGCCTACTCTGCGCGCGCGCCGCGGGTTCGGCCGGCTTGTTGTCGAACCGGCTTCAGGGTGGGATGTCAGATCACCTGTGGCGATTTAAGGTCAAGTTGTGGGTGCAGTGGGCCACTTCGATTTCAAACAAGAGGCACCACTTCGATCCACCTCCGATGAGACGACTGTCCAACCGCCAATTTGCCCTATGCAAACCAAATGGTTTATCTATGTTTTTCATTGCGGTTCTACATAAAATGCCATATGTATGTTCACCTGACGTCCTCAATTGCCTGTACAGTATTGCAGGAAAGTGTTCTTCAGTTAAATGTGCATTTACTGTTATGAGATTGACTGTCCCAATTAACGCTACGTGAAGCAACATCAATATTTCTCGTTATGTAGTCTATTATTTTACTTTGTACTTGAGTTCAATCGTTTATAATTTCCAGAAAGAGGAGAAATTCCCAATTCCCAGTTTAAGAAAGACGAAGTGTTATTGCGACCTTTACAACAGCCCGTTAACTGACCGTGTTTAATAAATGGTAATATTCTATTAACGATATGAGCATTCTCTCGACTACTTGCAACTTCGGCGACCATCTATTGTGTGGGGTCCGCGACAGCTTAGAACAACTCAATGATCAATTCAAATGTACCCTGCAATTGTAACCAGAGAATATGCCAAATTTGGGGAAGAAATTAGTATTATCTTTCAGGTTACAATAAACGTTTGCCTATAGCAGTTACGCTTTATGCCAAGAAAAGTATAATAAGGAAAGTGCTTGCGGTACCTGCTGGGCGGGAGACTGGGTGGACCTAAGGGTTGCTCTGCAGTTCCATCCCGGTCAGGCTAGCAGCAGGTAGCAGTATCGGTCTGACAAATGCCTGACGCTGTATGTGCTGTTTTGAGCTCCTGATGATGGACGGAAAAAACGTCTGAAACATGTAGAGCGTCTTACAGAAATAAATAAATTGAGAAACTTCGCATCTTGTTAGTTGTACTCTGCGAGCATGTTTTACTATTACCTCATATCTACTTCTAAATTTCAAAGGATGCATGTTGCAACCATTTTTTATGTATTATTCTCCTTACTACTGTGAATACTACATTAGATGTAGTGGAAACGCAGTTGATGGAATTGCTGAATGTGGGTAGGAATGGAAATAATATGTATACAGAATGTGTAAAGGGAGGTGGCCATATAAAAATGGAACTGTAAATTTATTCGGAAACAAGGAAGGGGGCCGAAAGGAGCTCGTAAGGTAATTTCGAATTTTGTACACATGCCTAACACCCAACTCGAGATGTAAGAAGAATACGCTTTCCACACAGCCAGAATCAAAGCAGCTGTGTGCGCTGTATATTGGTACATGCTTCCAGTACCGGAAAATAAATTTCCAATTTCGTTCTCAATCGCTGTAGCTTCTAGAAAATAATTTACTTTAACTGTCGAAACAAAATTCAGAGATAATCTAAACGTTTCTGTGACTGTGGTAATATTTTTATGTCGAACAGAATAATTTGTTGTTTGATCGAGAAAGATGTTACAGCGATAGCACTACAGACGTTTATTCGGTAATCAGACAGGTTAACGTCTGTCTTCGCTTTGATATTATGTAATAATTCCATACGTCTGTGTGCACACAAATGAGGACCTTACCTTCAAGTAGATCACTGCCCCACTTTATACATTCATAGCTCTTCTTTGTCCATAATAAACGTCACGCGGTATAAATAAGGCTCCTGCGTGGTATTAGGTTTCGAATTGAAATTTCGGACCTCATACTGCTTATCCTAATGAGGTTTCCGTGTATTTTCTCCGTCTCTCCAGACAAATTCGGAGATAGTCTGAAAATTATGGTCCCTTCTCTTCTTTCTATAACCTCTCACGTTACAATTTATGGGAAATTTCCAAAATTTTACGACTTGTATTTTGCGTAAGAATTCATGGAGATATATGGAAAAATGAAATCCTTTCTCAGTGAGAAAAACAGTTTAATGATTTCAGAATGGAATGCCATATTCCCTCCATAAACGTTATGTAAACATAGCTCATACCTCACTACTCATGATCATTGCACATGACGTTCAATAAAAAACTCTCTGTTCTAAGCTGAATCACGACATTTTAAAATGAAGTACCAAATTGTGAAATTTACTGTTGATTTTTACAAACCAATAATCAGCAGTCTTAACAGAATTCTGGTTAGACTTTAAAGAAGTACATATTAAATAATAAAGAAATATAAATAATGCACTTACCAGTGTAAACGTACCAGACATATAATTCTGGATACATAATTACGGATCACAGACACAGAACTTGTTTATTTTGTCTAAAGAAATACAAATTTTAAATAAAGTAAGCAGAAATAAAACACGAATTGAAATAAAGAAAATATAATTACAAGTGGGCAATAAATTTTCCATAAGAAAATAATTCTTATATACTGAATTAAAAGGGAAATCATTTATTTATTTTTTCTGAGAGTCACAGCAGTTGTTATTCTTTCGGCTTATTCCACAGCAATATTCAGTTTCTCAAAATCAGTAACTATTATTCGCATGATCTCTTCCACATTGGTTTCTTCTCATAGTTTACAAGACAAGTTACCTTGTCTCCATAATTGCACCAGCCTAACTTTTTCAGTGTTTTCCTTTTTGTGGAATTTCAGTTACATTTGTTTATTCTGCTTCATCAACAGCTGCTGTTTTTATATACTTAACCATTGTAGATGCAGTTTTGTGTTAAGTTTCTTACAGGAGCTCTACACATTGGAGACAGGCCAGCATCTGTAACTGTCTTGTTTTATGACAAATGCTCCGTTTAGCAACAAGAAATAAAACATTTATTTGCTTATGAAGATTCGTTATGAGTTTCTGGATTAAGTCAAGGGTTGTTCCATCTGCATCACCAAGATCTGAAGCTACATCGCTGTCCTTGTACTATTCGACTGATGTGGCTTCCAGTTGTCTCAAATCAGCCTTAGGATATCCTTTTATAAAGATGTATTATATTTTCTCAGCTGTGCCATATTTCGTCTCGATGTTATGAGATATTCTGTTTGCTTCTGCAATTCGATATGCTAAGCGAAGCAGAAAAGTTTTATTAATTCCATAAAAAGCTTTTATAAGGGCAAAATTCGCAGTTCATTTTCTATTTTTCTGAAAGTTACATTTTGGAACAAAATTCTTGGCGTAATTTATTGCGTTTTATTTTCAGTCTTCCTCAAGCATCGTCTTCTAAATACTGTACATTCGTGTTGCTGCATCTGGACCCGTGTCACCATTATGTAACGCCTATAGAGCCCTTTCCATCATTGCTCTTTCCACTTTCCACTCTTTCAATTAGACATAATTTCAAAACGAAAAGCTGCCAGTACATTAACCTCTTGGGCAAATTGGCCTAATGTTACTTCTCTCACTTTATCTGTAAAATTGTACTAATATTTAATCTATGTCAAAAATATAAAATTTTATGAAATCATTCAAAAGGTTTTATTTTGATTTCCAAATTTTTACGACCTAAAGAATGATCTGACTATTGAAACAGAATAAGACTCCACGTGGTAGCAATATGCAAGATATCATTACAACTAATGACAGCATACAGTATGGTACTAAACATTGAACAAGTAAAGCGAGATGTGTGTCTCATATTGTACAACACACACGCCGTATAAAAAGTCTGTGTCTGCATCGGTTGATGATAACAGCGCAACCGGACAACGATCATCGATGGAATTAATGGCCCAGACACAGGTCTGTCAGCTGAAGGAGACGTGGAAGTCGTATCTAACACAAAGGAATTCTTAGGAAATTATGAAAATTGTCAGTATTCGCCACCCTGACATGTTCGTCGGTGCAACATTAATTTTACATATGTCTGACCTTTAAGACGTGCTATCAGTTAACAATACCAGTTCCGGGCTAGGAAGCGTGTTGTATTGCATAGAGCGTCTTGTCATAAAACAGCTACATTTAAGATATAACACGTTTTTATTCATTCTATAATGATTTATCTCGCTTCTCCTTTGCTTTTTTTAACTTGCTTTCTTATTTTTGCTTTATTTTTTCTTCGCATATCCTTCATTCTTCCTTTTTCCAATTTGTCCACTGTTGAATTAAACATTTTTTAAGAATTCCAACAAAATATAACCACTAACTACAGATTCTGATTTTTATCGTGAGAGGAAATAATTTCTACGGCCTCCAATCGAAATTATATTAAGACAATATTTCAGAGGGTTTCTGCAGATAGGACAAACCTTTTTGATGATATAGACAAATTGGTACAGTTTACTTCTGCACACCATGAAGGCTGCAAAGGTCCACTCCTTTTTAACTTCGGAGATGGATGAAAATGAAGAGCCAGCCTTATGCCCCGACTGCTTTTTCCTGTAGAAAGAGCCCCCGATCTTAAGAGTTAGTCTGGGCGTTTTTGGAGAAGATAAATTTTTAGTCCTGTTTGGAATTCGAATTCTGGAACTTCCAGCTAATTATCATAAATCACTGTACCAAAGGTGCTTTGTTGATATCACCTTGAAATCATGTTTGTCAAGTTGCTACACCCCACACATACACATATAAGTTGTGTTAATGAAGATTAGATAAATTTTACCAACTCACATACGTGACAGATGCAATGAGCAAATTTCAGCCTGGGTGACTTTTAAAAGAAATCACTTGAAACATTATCAAGGTTCATTATTTTCAATAATAGTTCATAACTAATAAACCACATAATTATTTATAAATATTACATCTATTTCTTTAAACTAAATCTTTCAAAAGTTGCGATTATGCGCATGGATACATAAGCACTAACTAGAAAATACATGGCTAAACTGTAAGGCAAAAAGGAATGCTTGATTTAAAATTGAAAACTTAAAACTTTTTGTACTGGCCACCATGAGGAAGAATATGGAGAAAACGAAAAGAGAAAGACAAGTTGGAGAGGAAGAATAAACAAAGTACAAGAAGAAGAGTAAAAACGAAGGAAAAACGAATAAAAGCATTAATAATAATAATACAAATGATAGTAATCTTTGTGGTGGTGGTGGCGGCCGTCGTGGTGGTAATGGTGGTGGTGGTAGTAGTAGTAGTAGGTGAAACCCCTTCTTAGAACTGAAAAAGACATGCTTCAGTATATTAAGAAGAAAGGGAGATCCAGTAATGCAGACAGTTAAGAACAAAATCCACACACATTCGTAGCGTGTGTTTAATTAGTTGTAATAAAAATTCGGGTTTAAAGTTAATTAGTTAATTAATTATGGGGTGTGGTGAGGTTGAGCTTCATGATACTGTGACCACAAATGGTATAGTGTAGCAGCCCCGGATAAAGCACTAGTAGAAGCTATGCTGGAATAAGTGGCATTACAACATCAAAGTGCTCGGAGGCAAGCCTGCCTCATTGTTACTTCGTCCACATAAATTCCACATGGAATGCCTAAGACTGAACTCGGGCCTCTACGGTAATATTCTTTGATGAAAATCTTGAACTGTGATACGCAATTATCTTTGTGGTTAAGTGTTTATATATATATATATATATGTGGTGCGTGTACGCACGTAGAGCGTGCAAATGGGCCCATGTTTAAATATTAGTACGTCGAAAGCGATAATAATACATCTGCGAATTTGATTGTAGTCATCATCCATCACGAGTTACAAATTGTGGATTATCCATCCCGTTGTGCTAAAGTAACAATGTTGTTTATTGTCCGTCTTACACAACAATGTGATGTAAAGTAATTGTATATAACTTAACTTTACATCATATTGTTGTGTAAGACGGACAATAAACAACATCATCACGAGTTAGGCATTAATAGACCTGTTTCCGCCTCGTCTGATAATCTCTTTAAGAGTCTTCCATTTGGTGTATAATCCAGCAATATTTTTGGCATCTCTTTTTCATTCTTGTTACATGTTGCAGGCAATTTGATATGTATCTTCCTAGTTTCTCGTCGGCAGGTTCTACTTCATCTCTTTCATAATTTCTTCGTTTCTTTTGTGTTCAGAAGTGTACATTAAGCTGTGTGCCTGGTGATAAAATAATATATATAAATATATATAATATTATATTATATTCACAATGATATATGTATCGTTATTTTCTTGTACATTATAGAATCATTTTTTAAATTATGATAATTCATGACAAAATTTATTTTATGAATTCATTTTCGTTCTAAAACAGTCCACGATTCTTGCTTCTGACATAATTTAGGCCTTTCTTCTTTCCGTTTAACACAACTACATTCAGGTAATTAATTTGGCTTCTAGACGTTGGCTCAAATTTATGACTGCGGCTGCACAATTTCAAATCTATAAATTTTCCTTCATGACGCAGTAACAGGCCTGCCGCTTAATTAGCGTTAAAATATCTAGGCCCTAACGTAAGAAACACCTTCGCGCTGTCTGAGGTTCGGTTCATCGGCCGTTCGCTTACTGGGATTGAGGGTTTGAGTCCCGCCGGGTTGATGTATGTCTCTCTCTCTCTCGAGAGAGAGTGTGTTCTATGTCGTCAAGTAGAGGTCTCTGCTTCGAACTGATCACCTCTCCGGAGAAGTCCTACCGAGTGTGGTGTGTCTTGAATGTGATCGTGAAGTCTCGACAGAGAGGAGGCCCTGGCCTAATGGACTTTTGCACCATGGGGGAAAAAAATTCTCAAGGCCCAACTACTGGTCCCTACCATGGGCTAAATGAGATCATTTTCCCCCTTCGCACTCCCTCTCGTTAAAGCATACTTTAAACTTGTGCCCTAGTCTCTGTAATATTTGTCCTTTGTGATTACTATAGGAATTCCGACTAAAATTACAAGTAGCTGCACGAATTCTACTCCAAAAACAAGAAATATGTGCTTTTGTTGTCGCTTAGTCTTATGCCATAATATGTCGTGGAACTTTTTTATTACCCCTAAAATTCTACAGATTGAACAGCTTATTTCTCAACCATGTAAGTAAAAAAAATATAAAAAACTTGTCTTCCACAAGACAAAATTTAAACATAAAATTTAAGTTCTACGTATTATATATTACATTTTCAGTTTGCGTAATCCAAGATAGAAGTCCCATTTAGACATGTGAAAAGCTGAAGTTTTAAAGGTAATTACAAATTGTTATATCCCGAAATTTTTAGTTTCAATGCTGTAGAATTAATGTGACTTTAATGGAGCGTGAACATTATAGGCATTGCTAACAGAAATTATATCTGTATTGTGTATAATATGACTTTGCTTTGGAGGACATTGAAAGAAGAAGTGAGAGATGGATGAATGAACAGAAAATAAAGAAATGTATCCTGTTTTTTCAGAAGAAAGCGTTCTCCATTAAGATGTTTCTAAACTTTGGATACTGGTGTAATAGCACAGAGAGTTTTGTGTTAGCTTTAGAGATTTTATATCTACTTCATAACTTTTGAATCGGTACTGAACAGGCTATTAGAGAGTTAAGATGTAAAAATGATTACAGCATTTAAATAATCTATTGCAATTGATCTACAGTTCTAGAAAGATAAATCGCTACAGGAAAATAGCATCTCGTTTTGCCGTTACATATATAAAGTACATATTCCAATTACAGTAACATAAAATCATCATGCTGGTATGTAATTTTTAGGCTTAATATGAACCACTCTCTTACATATTCTAAACTTATGCATTTCGAAAGCAGGCTACTGAGATTTCTTTCGTCCTACGCAGTTATATCAAGTGTGTTCTGCGGTACGAATGTAAAATCAATCACAGCTATATCCTTCCACTTCCTCTGAAGCTTCAGACTTGCGTGCTCTCTGCACCCCTTGCCAGATTTACCGACTATCCGGAATGAGTTCGCTTTCCTTCTTTTTCAGTTTCTCAGCTATTAAGAATAGAAGCTTAAAAAGTTAATCACTGACTCCTCAAAAATATGTACCCAGCGGTCTGCATGAATTGCTGCCCGTGTTATTCGACACTCTTTGAACCCTGCAGGTTACGAAATATTGAAACGTGAATCTCCCCTAAGCCTAGTCATTCTTATTATTGGACAAATTTGTCACTTCTGGGACACAATTTACATCAGTAAAAGAAACAGCTAGATGTGACATTAATATCATGGAGCTTCGTTTGTGTAATTCCTAACTGGAAGATTCGGTGTGGAGTTAGGTAAGTTTCGAACTACACTAAACGTAGCAGGTAGCTATGTGTTTAGTACAGGGTTTGGTTAAAGAATCTACTAGTACATATTTGTGTATAGATCTTGATATAAATCTTGAGTTTTACTTTAAAACAGTTGTTCTAGTTTTTCGTTCCGTTCTCTTATTTGAATATTTAGGCAATTATTTGCTTATTTTCTGTCACAGGTTCGCTTTACATATAAGATCTGAGCTTTTAATGAGGGTTAAAAACTATACCGTTGTATTATTTACTACGACTTACGTGAAATCTGATAAATCTTAAACTTTTAAGGGAAACGTAATAGCCTAGTCTTCATTTCTCTCTTTAGTGCAGCATATTTATCTACTTCTTTTCCAGTTTCCATTGATATAAATTACAGAAACCATACGTCGTTGCCTTATGCTTGATCTTATGTTGCTCAAAGCATTTTCCATGTACCTCTTTGAATCGACATTTATTTTCTGTCTCAAAAAGAAATTTCAATCGCCTGCCTGCAGCTGTTCGTCACTTTCCTTTCTCAACATACACAAATATTATTTTCCCTATAGTGACATAAAAATAACTACATATTTTTCGAGGATCTGTCTTCGCGTCTCTATTCAAGGTCTTGTATTGACACAAGTACGAACGACAGCCATGATGATATTATCCGGAATTATAAATTATGAATTTTCTCATGGCTAACATTGGTGTGACATTAATGCATATTGCAATACACTTGGTACAATTAGTCAAATATTTTGATATAGCCATTATTTTAATAACCCTTTACATGCTAGCAGTTTCTGCCTGTACCGCCTGCTGTAACATTAATGAACTGCCTTTTGTTCACAAACCGAGAGTATGTGCATATGTCCGGTACGATTCTCACAACAAATGGAGATTATTTGCCTGTAGTGCACTTAATGGCTCTCGTTTCTAATAAAAGTATGCCATTTTGCCTGTGAGATATAAAATGTGTTTTGTATACGTTTGGGTATGTATAAGATGGATTATCAGTTGCATAGGTTAACACTCAACAGTTGTTGCAGTCTGTAGTGGTAGCAACAGATACAAAGAGTTGTATTCAATGAGTGCAATTAAAATTAATTTTTAAATATATTCATGGAGCCGCAGCATACATCGGCAGCTTTGAGTTTTATTTACTCTCAAAATAAGCTACTTTTGCAAAGAAAATTATGATTCATGTACAGTTAGGAAACTTCGTAAAAGTAAAAGGTTATATTCTCCTGTGTTTATTTCATGTTCGCTCTATCCAAAATAATTCAAATAAAGTTTTACGTCTACGTGATTACTGTGCTTGACCTGGGCACAACATTTTTAGGATAACTTGTTTTTGCAGTTGTTATGGACGTTCATTTTGACTACGAGGAATGTAATGGTTTAACATTCGGCATCCCCAAACTTAACCCATAATTAGTTTAGGAAACAATCAAATTTTTAAACAAGTTAATTTTTTTAGAAAAACCTGCTGATGCGCCGATTGAAATCTCCAGAATTGTAGTTGATTTGTGTAGATTGGCACACGTAGAAGTGCGAAATAAAGAAATTTATTAAAAGTAGCACGATTGATATAATGTAGATCAATAAATTGTACACTGACATATATTACATAACAAACTTTATTACATCATCGAGTCCTTAGTACAATATATTTTTAGGTTTGCGCTTAAACATCAATAATGGAAACAATTTTATAAAAAAGTATATTCCTGTACCGATTTGTAAAATAATTATTTAATTCATGAACGTGGTCACGGCATATTTCACATAGTTGATGTAGAATATGTCCTAAAACCATTACATCCCCACTTCGTGTAGCTCACACTTTTTTGTGTGAATAACTTCACTTTTAGATCCTCTGAGGATTCCCATCCACGTGATAGTCTTACTGCTGGCGCTGAGGCCGATGTGTATGATGTAATTTGAAGTCAAGTGACGGCTTTCTTTCATGGTGTGTCTCGGATATACCTCTTTTTTGGTGGGATTACACACGAAGTAGTTTCTGTATTTCCATCGCATCAGTGGCCATGTGTCATAGAGAATTCTAACCTTCCAATTGCGCTGTCTCACAAAGGGGTGTTGTAACTTATCCAAGCTCACAGTTCGTAATCTGAAGCAGAACACTTTCATTGACCCAAATTTCGAGCAGTCATAAAGCACTTATGAGAGTATTTCATAATAACAGGAGCATTAAAAGTGGTTATTTCGCAAAAGAAATATTAAAGTACTTCATTTTCTCCAGAATCATCGAAATATTTCCTTACTTTATATTCAGATGATCGCAGGTTCGAAATGTGGTTTTATATTGCCTACCATGAGCAAAATGTTTCGTAGTTTTGCTCAGTACCGTTCTACGAAGACGTTAGAGAACCAATGAAATAAACATACTTTTCAATTCAACTGTAGGAAGATAATGTGTAAACAAGCAATAACAAGTATTACACTGTGGGTTTGTGGATGACTCCAAAATATTATTGAAATTTTTAAATAGATTTTCGAGTCCCAAAAATACTTTTTCAAGTGAAGAGAAGTGTACAAAATTACCCAGTGATTTAAGTAAAAAAAAGTAATTGTAAAAATATTTTCTTTTAAAACAAATGCCCAGTGTTTTCAGTAAGAAAAAAAGTAATTGTAAAAATATTTTCTTTGAACACAAATCGACTATATTCCTCACAATATTTCGCATTCTTTCATTTCTAGAGTCTCTGTCGTCAAAACTGAGAAAGTTCAACAAAATGATAAACCACCTTGTGCTGACTGACACAGCGAAGTGTGGTTGACCAAATGCCTTTCACCACATGTCTTCAGCAAAACATGTACTTTCGCTGAATCTTCGCTCAGGCAATTATCTCAATAAGGGCAGTCTTCTAAATTTCCGGTCCCCGTCATCCTCTGAGTCATCCAACAGCGAAGATACGAGGGTAGTGTCTCGCGAGTAATAGTTCACTCTCACTAAATAACACGAATCGACACTATGTAGAATAAGGTTACGATAATACTACTAATTAAATTCCAACGTTCGTGATTTCCAATATCACTGTCACCAGACAGTAGTTGTCAAGCAGATACTGTCAACTGCTCTCGATTGTATCAACTTGGGACATGTAAATCGGGACTCAGGGATACTATAGCACAACATCGATAATAATCTAATTTTACCAAAGTAAATAAATCTATATTCTAGTCTACCAAAGAAAATTCACAACACCAAATTCCCAATATTTCAAACTTAGTAAATTCTTAAATTAGTTACAATTTAACATTCTATATTAAAGTAAAATAATTGTCTCGCCTCTTCAAATAGTCGTAAGCCAATTGGCGTTAAATTGATAATTTTGAATTAAATCACACAACAAATAAAAGTAGCCAAATTTGCTGAATTCAAAAAAAGAATTTATAATCAAAATGTAATTTTTTATACCGTCAACACGACTTACTTTTTACCAGAAGTAAACAGCTGTAATTTAGAAACATCGTAGTCACTTTACTGCCTTGATAAATGTATATTGTTTTCACATATAATAAGTCTTTAGCAACTTTGATACCAGACAGCCAGTAATCAAGCCAATAACCGGTAGCAATTTGGTGAGTGAGCAAATAAGTGAGAACAATTACCTCTCAACGCTAAAGTTTATGGAGGCGGCTTTGCAATTCAGACAATCTTTAGAGTTTAGTAAATTCTGTGTCAACATCACTGTAGGCTCAGGCATACTCCTAAGTATACCGAACTGTCTAACGCTGCTGCGTTCGCATTGGTCGTGCGACTGTTCATTTCCTGTGTGTTCATTTCTACTTAAAGTATTTTAAAAATTTAATATTAATACATACTCAATTATACAGTTTTTAAAGACTTTGTAATGTCTAGATGTCATATTTTATCTGTTTACAAATTTTATTGATGATATTTGCAATGTAAGTATAAAATACCACGAAGAAATAAGTAACTTAAGAAACAGAAGTAACATAAAACCCACCGTGCAGACATGAAGGGTCCGAAAACGAAATTCCTAAACAAGGACTACTAAAAGAAATTGCTTCTAGTACACTATTTATAAAAGGCATTGCAGGATTTGATTTTCTATTAACTTCACGTGATTGTTTTCATTACACAGAAATGCATTGTTTATTATTAGTGACGAATTTGTGGATTGAATTCAAGCCATTTTGAATATCATATTAGTAGTTTTGTATGTCCCGATGCAATATATACCTACTCAAGTGAATTGGTCTAGAAAATATACATAGGAGGATAATTTCTGAATGCATGCTATATAATTATTTTAAATACGATAATTCTAGGAACAATATAAAAACTACTCGCGTTTGTTGTATGAAGAACAATGATTTATTCTAGTTTAATTTTGGCAAACATTTGTAATCTCATAGTTTTAATCTATCTTTGTACTTTGTTATCTTCGCTTAGGCTACACGTTTATTCTGATAGTGCCACGGGCTATAGGATATGTGTATTCCATTATTTAACTAAAAGTGTACTTTTAATCTGGTATACACTGTTACCCCTAGATAGAATAAAATATTGCCACTGTAAACAACATCTACACAATTGTTAAACAAACTTCGACTCTGAACCTAAATCCAAGGATACGATTAATTTTAGCTCAATATACTTTACAGTATGTGGCCATAAAGAAATAGCCCCGTATTTCACCTAGGTGTAATTCTAAGCCAATTTTATTCTCATCTCTTACCTTAACGAACTCTCTTGGAAACTTGGGGTGGTGGAAACTGTATTGTTTGCCAGTTGTATTCGCCCACACAGACCAAACTTACAAAACACAAGAAAGATGAACCTTTTGGATATATTCTAAGAAATCTTACACTTGCGACAAATTCCACAAACGTGGCCTCATTTTATGATTCCATATGTTTATGTGAGATACCCGAAGTTATCTAACAGTCGATAAAACACATTATTAATAGAGCATACACATTTCGTAAACTGATTGTAACTTGGCAATATGAATGTAAATTGCTTGGCAAGAATTATTGCAACTGAAGCTGTAATATATATCAGGTTTGAACAGCGTGGTAACTATCGTAACCCGCTGAATTCGCACACAATCGCATCAGTTCCAGTGTGCGGACGACGACACTTTTTCGTAAATAACACGTTTCTGTGAATAATTCGGTCTTGCTCTGTTGCGGCACCTTGCAGTACACCAACGTACGGCAGGATCCTACTGATTAATTTATCAGGGCAGATGTCATTTCACTCAATGCAGATGCTATTAGCTTTGCTATTAGCTTTGACTAAGATTTCGGAAATTGTCCATTATCTCAGCTTAAGAAAACCACAAGATTTCAGAAATAGAAATTGTCTCTGATAAACTGGGAAGACTTTCTCTGGTAAGCCTGTTAGACAACCATGAAACAAGGGACTCAGATTAGCTAGTTCCTTCGTCTTCAGAGCAAGCAAAATTACGAAATGAAGGCACTGGTCATGTACAAAAGTCGGTAAATATTTACTATTCAACAAGGCGGAGCAACACAGAACCCCCAGTAGCGCAGGTCTGCAAGTATAAATTCTCTGTTGTGGTAGCGAGATTTACTTGGATAAGAGGGCTGTCACGTAATAAATCTCTTGATAGATCCTAATAGAGTAAAATCAATATAACTTGATATTAAAACTCTGAGAGTTATTAAACATTCGCAGTTCAACCAAGAAGATACAAAGATTCACAATTTATTTATTTCTGTAAGACGCTCTACATGTTTCAGACGGAGTTTCCGTCCATCATCAGGAATTCAAAACTGCAAATACAGCGTCAGGCATTTGTCAGACCAATACTGCTACCTGCTGCTAGTCTGGCTGCAGTTCCATCCCGGCCAGGCTAGCAGCAGGTAGCAGTATTGGTCTGACAAATACCTGACGCTGTATTTGCAGTTTTGAGCTCCTGATGATGGACGGAAGACCCGTCTGAAACATGTAGAGCGTCTTACAGAAATAAATAAATTGTGAAACGTTGCATCTTGTTGGTTGTACTCTGTATATATTAGCGATGCACGGACTTATGAATGTTAAAGTTATTATTTTACTTGTATATATTCGCTGCAGTGTATTCAGTTAAGCTGTAGGTGTTCTAAGAATGAGTTATGTAATAATTTCAACAGCTACTTCTCTATACTTACATCTACTTGCCTTCCAATTCGGCCAGAGTCCGCGATGCGTGTCCATGTTTCATGCAGACGTATTAATTTTAAATTTTGAATAGCCTTACCACTCATTCAAAACGGGTGAGTAACATTCTGTGCTCATTATTTTAAACCTGTACTGTCTTTGTCTGTTACAACTGAGACTTTCTAGTAGGAAAGTTTTATTAAAGATGTTCCAAAAAAATCAAACGTCATAGAATTCTTCACAAAATTTACAAAAAATAAATAACTAAAGAAAAGTAAAAATTAGTAAATATTTCTCTGAAGCGTTAAATAAATAAGGCAGTGATACATTGCACTGAGTATCGAGACAGTATAACCCATTCAAACCGGTGAGAAAGTACCACTGGATAAAGCAAAATATGCAACAAAATTTGTGTTTTAAATTTTCGAGAAACTTGAAAGGTATATCACTCTTATTTATGAGTAAGGTATCAGACATTAATACATACACAATTCTATAATAAATAAAATTCAGTTTCTTCTGTTGTATGAGGGCAAATATAAAGTATAATATACGTCAAAAGACCTACATTTATGGTTAATAACCTCTAACTTCTGACATAGATACGTTGTATATTTTTAATCTTTCAATAGTAGGATTATTTAATTGAAACTAATTTGTGTTATTTCCTGTCAACTGAAACACAAGTAATATTTTCAATTTAGAAGTTTTATATAATGATCGTTTTGTGTGGCTATTAATTGGGGCTTGAAAGCCTTGCAGTAATAAGAAGTCTTCTGAAAAGTGAATATGCTGTATTCAAAACAAGTTTCTATGTTCATTTCTGATCTCACTTGGCCGTAAAAGCAAAGAAGAGGCGAGTTAATATTTTGCTCCTTTAGGTAATTCAGTGAGACCAGTCGTAATTATTGGATTCAAAGATGGGTTGTACAGGGCCAATAGGAATGATGAAGACAGCACGTGTGAAACGGCCTACGTCAATTTTGAGTGACCTGCAAAAATAAATCTCTCAAATGCTTTACTTGTGATTTTTTCAAACTTAATTGGGCATAATATGACTTTGCCGAACCAAAATTATTAATCTAATTCACTGTATTTATTCATCAGACTGAGGATTTCGATGTAAGCGCAATACTGTACATCTGCATGTGAGTAGTGTTTTGTTCGCCTTTCCGCCTAGAAACCTGCTGCTGTCAATGAGATAATTCATAGAATTCTCCGTTCCTTCAGATAAAGTATGGATGTTGTACCTCGTTTAGGCACCCCCATTTTCAAACTCTAGAGATTATCATTCATTATTTATTCACTTCAGTCATCAACGATAAACACTTGCACTCGTTAAGTATGAGTAATTTCAAGCAAATAAAGATTCAAAATATTTTGGAATACAGTGACGAGCGGCTGGGTAAAATGCTAGCGACATTTCACAAGTGCCTGTCGCCGGCACAATTACTGTCGATGTAATCATCAAGAGCGAGGCAGCAATACTCTCAAAACGCCGGTAAAACGGCTGTGAGAACCTAAAATCTGTCATTGTAAGTAAATGAATTAATATGTACATTATGCATAATAATATATAAATAAATTCACGCATGCATACGTATATACACATATACATAAGTACGTACATACACACATTTACACACAAACACACACACACATATACATACATACATACATACATAATACATACATACACACACACACATACATACATACATACATACATGAAAAAGGTAAAAAAGGTCAAATATTTCCGTTACAGGCCCGGTGTGTCCCAAAAGGTGGGTAGAGGTATAGCTCTACTCTTCCATGACCGCGGCACTAGAAGAGGGTAAGTGGTCAGCAGCACGCCCCGGCCGCACTTTACCCCCGGAAAAGACCCGGTACCCATTGTACAGGAGGCTGAGTGGGCCCCAGGACCGGTCTGGACGGGCGAAAAACTCGTCCCCACCTGTATTCGATTACCGGCCGTCCAGACCGTAGTCAGTCGCTATACTGACTGAGCTACCCGACCCACATACATACATAAATATTAACGTACAAGAAACGTCAGTTTTTACATCTTCCTTTACATTCCGTTGTTTTCCGAAGGATAATTTGCTATTGGAACAACGAGGTAATCCTTTATTAAATATTTATTTACAAAATATCAAGTACAATCAAATAGAAAGAAACTTAAGACAGGCATAAATTATTTTATCGTAGATATAGTTTTCTAAACGTTGCGTTGAACACATACGTAGATTTATCAAAACTGACAATGAAACATAATATCTGGAAATGTAATTAACACACAAATCTACATTTCACACTAAGGATACAGGAAAATTAAAGTAAGTTCTATAGACCTAACCATCACTAGAAGTTAACAGCTTAGAAGAGTACGACAGATGTAGAAACGCGCCATTACCAGCCGTGTCTTTTGTAACAAATCGTGTCATTGTAAGGAAAATTATGCATATGTATTATGTATTAATACCGCGAATTAATTACATATTCAATGGCATATGAAAAAAAGTGAGGAAAACATGTAATTAAATTATTACAGAATATAAAGTGCGAATGAAGTGTTGTGTAAAATGGGATTAACAAAATTTAGAAAGGAAAAGCACGCGAAGAAAAGCAGTAAGCTGGTTCACATTGAAAAGAAAAAAAAGAAGTGCTAAGCATGTTTGTGTATGTAAAAATTGGTAGGTAGAATGTGGAGCATTTTGAGTATACAAACAAAAATATAAAGTCGAAAACTTCAACAGTTATTCGACAGCCATATGAAAAATTATTCATCTAGCAGATCTGATCCATATTCACAAAGTGGAATACATTTACTGAAATGTAAACACTGTCAAACTTATAAGTAGAGCGCACATGAAGAACATCTAAAGTACGGGCCGGAAAACTCATAAAGGCAATAAGATGAAATAGATACTGCATAAAATATGTCTAGTATAGTGTAGAATTCGGATATACAAATGGTCACATAGAACAAAGACTTTATGGCAGTCTTATGCAGAAATATAAAATGTAAATTTACATAAAATATAAAAACATCACATACATTTTATGAATCAGTAAACAGGATGTGAGTTAAAAGAAAGGTTTTCCGAAATAAAAGGTCCAGCTTTTGTAGTTTCATAAAGTCAATAATACAAAGGGAATAATCACTCCCTTAGATTTGTAACCATCTTCCCACCACTACACCAATTTCTTCCCTTACAACTACCAAATATCTAGACCGTAAATATTAAAAGCAAACAAACAAAATTAATAGTCAAGCAACTCTGATTGGAGCAACAAAATTTCTGAAAAGCGCAGCAGAGAGCTAAGCTGTATAGAATGGACAGGAAATCTACACACAACAAAAGGCAATGCAGGTAAAGGCTGAGAAATAAAAGAGTAAATAACAATAATTAAGAGTAACATTTGAAGAACAATTATACTACTGATTGTAAGAAAACCGCCAATATACTGATAGCCCATAACTTAAAATAATATAACTTTAAAAGAGGAATGCCCTGCTACGGATGTGCATTCTGTGCTTCGCTGCGTGATACTGACAGTCTGGCAGACTGCCAGTATCACGCAGCGAAGCACAGAATGCACATCCATAGCAGGGCACTCTTCGCAACATAACCTAACACAACACGGCTAGCTGCCACAACACCCTATTAGTACAACGAAGTTAATCAGTGACTATTTTTAATGTGACTTTAGCAAGGAAAATATAGCTCCCTGATGATGGTCTTAGGACCGAAACTTGTCGGAGCAGTTTTAGTGTTTTGATGTGTAACTTTTATATAAATGCATTAGTTGGTGTATTAATTGAGCATAATACGGCCATTTGTGTCCGGCTTTTGGTGTCGAACGTATTAAAAAGGACGCAGATTGTAAGTTGGCAATGTAGTTTTATATATTGCAATAGTGGCTAAGAACGGTAAGTGTTTGTGTATGTAGCGAGAAGAAATATGGAGGATACATTTGTAAATCTTGTCCGTATCTATCAACCGAAGTGAAGAAATTGCTTCAAGCACCAAAGGCAACGTGTGTTTTTATGTCTTATATCGGTAAACCGTGGCTTGAATCTCTGTCACAAATAAGAAAAACTAAAAATGAAATCTTGGCGGATCACTTCTGTGTTTATCTTCACCAAACCAATATCGAAGTCCAAAGTTAGTGGAATTTAGTTCGCGTTTTGCTTAGGTATCTTAGCAAACGAAACACGAGTTTCTTTCAAAAATATGAAAATTGAACCCAAAACCTTATGCAGAACTCTTTTGCTTCATCTACGTTGACATTTCTTTCTTTAGTATGGTGACTTTAATATGGCATTGCTGATGTAATATAATATGAGTTCTGCGAACTTGAGAAGAAAAGGACAGAGAAACGATTATTTTTAGGTATGATGCCTAATGACATTCTGAATTATTAAGTACATATAGTGTCAGTAACAGATGACTGAATGGGTATGGAAAATTGGTGGAATGATGCCGACAAGGAAGATCCGAGGTACTCAGAGAATGACCTTTTGCAATGCCACTTTTTCTATCAGTAATCCCTCGTCCTAGCCTAGAAATTAACCCAGGAACTAAAGTATATATAATTATTGTATATTCCAAGTCAATAATGTTGATTTATTAAGTATTATTTCGAAGATTCTTGAATGGGGATTGGAAGTCCTATAAGTTTTCGAAGCGATATCAATTTCGATTTAATTAAATTAGCACCCTAAAGTCACACAATAGCATTAAGCACTATAAAACGTTTGCACAAATAAATATTTACATAGTAGTGAAATGTAAATAAAATATCAGCATACCTAACAAAAGGAATAAAATTGTAATCGATAGCAGAGTAACATTTAGTTACATGCACTACAAGTATAAACGGGGTTTGTTTATAAAATGAAACAAAACTATTTCTATAAAATGTGGTCCAAACCGCTTTATTTCGGCGGAGATACATCAATGACATTACTTACTTACTTACTTACTCCATGGTGCAGAGTCCTTCTTGAGAAGCTAACTGGTTTGCAGCTAGTCAAGAAATTCCCCGCATTTCATGGAACCCGAAGGTTCATTACCGTACTCACA
>Ga0123352_10001207_pt1 | contig 33735 bp, 22 predicted proteins | sample TergutLab28metaG_FD_89700 | JGI IMG/M metagenome (GOLD analysis project Ga0123352, IMG submission 89700) | Labiotermes labralis P1 segment gut microbial communities from Petit-Saut dam, French Guiana - Lab288 P1 | ecosystem: Host-associated > Arthropoda: Insects > Digestive system > Gut ...
ATTAAGAAGTTTATGGTTGCTTTTTTTTGTTTTGCAAACTTGGCTAAAAACCAGTAAGATAATTTTTTTGCTTTTTTTTTCCTTCCCCCCCCCCCCCTTCTTATATATATAGAAACTCATGTATGCCCATCTAACTAGAAACCAAAGGTTCATTACAATATTTATAACAACCTGTCACTGACCCTGTCTGAAGTCAGTTGAATGCATTCACATCAGCATATCCTATTTTGTTAAGATCTGGTTTAATATTATCCTCTCATCTACATCTAAGTCTTATAAGTTGTCCCTTCCCATCAGATTTTTGAACTAAAATATTGGATGCGTTTCTCATTCACCCAAATGTGCTGCATTGTCTGCCTATCTTAACATACTTGATTTGATTGCCCTTATCATATTTTGTAAAAAGTATGAATAAAAATCTCCTCATTATGTAATTTTCTCCACTCTCCTGTTACTTTCTGTCTTTTAGATGAAAATATTATATTAGTATCCTTTATTCAAACACCCTCATTCTGTGCTTGTTTGGTTGGGTTGAGATCAAGTTTGATCCAACGTGAAAAGAACAGGATGAATTAATTTTGTATTTTGTAATCCATGTGTGGGTTCAGGTAGGAGATCTGAAGATATAAGATGCTGAATTTAATTTTAGTAGGGGTTTCCTAAATTTAGTATGCCCTCATCATTCATTTAATCAGGGTTTTTATTCATTGTTGTCACACACAATTACATGAACTAAGGCACTTTTTTTTTTAAAGAATTTATTAGCATATGCATTCTTCCCTAACTTAATATCATGTCAACTTACAGCATTCCACATTTACACTGTTTTCCCCAGACTCAGTATATTAGACTAGGTGCTAAAATTCATACATGTGAGGCTGAATAGGTTGTTGAACACCTGTGATCAAGATCTCACATTCAACAATCTTGTTGACATATGGGAACAAAGCATCCTTGAAAGCTGTGGAGGCTGAGGTACTTTTGCTGACCTGAGGGAGAGGAACATGATGGTTTCAAAATTGACTGAGTGTTTGGACTCATTGCTCAGGCAGCAGGATGTTGTAGGACATAGATTCAAATGAGCAGTTAGCAACAGGAACTAGACAAGGAATTACAGGTTGCTGGCTTGCCATGACAACACCCTGGAGCAGAAGAAGAAATCTTTGTCTCGCTATACTTAAGCGCAGGATTTCCTGAAGTCAATTTCAGGGACTTATGTGGCACAACCTGTTCTGTTGGACATTCGTGGTGATCTAGATGACCTGCCAATAGTTCAAGGGAAAGTGCATCATCCTGAAATTATCATTTGTTTGTGATTGCATATTTTTGTAAGATTTCATGAATGTGAATATATCTTTTTTTTCAAAGTCAAAACATACTGGAATGACTGTCTATTTTATTGTTTTATATATATATATATATGTGAAAATTTGTCTTGACTTATGTTTTATCAACCAGTGTTGCTGGTCTGGGAAACTCCTTAAGACGTAACTTTGTGGGATGACTGCTAATAGAAGGTCTTCCTTAATGGCTTTTATATTTTTACCCTTGAAATTATTAACAGCAGCATAGACCAAAAATTTATCATAAGGGATCAGGAATTGCTGTAATGTCTGGTAGCTGGGAAAAGGTGGATTGCTATTTTCTAGCACATGGCCTCCACATACCACACAAGATTTGAGTTATTCCTCTTTTTTTCTGTTTGTCCGAAACTTGCAAAAGTCAGGCAAAGACAATGGAGGTAAAGTTGATTTAAAAAATAAATTGACTAATTATATTGATCTTAATGTCTTTGGGCATGGTTCACCATTTCCTTAGTTCACAAGTGCCAGAACTCAAAAAGCCAACTCCAGCAGAGTGAGAAACTAATTGGTAGGTAAATTTTTCGGCCTTTAACAACAACAACGCGTGCACACACACACAAAACACACCACACACAAATGAAATGGTTCAGATAATGAAACTATGAAACAATGGATCTATCAGCCATCACAGTTATGATGTGTAGTCCAATACAGTGTATAGAGTCATATACTAAAGGGCTATTATTTTTGTTTTAAGCAAAAAAATGTTCACCTGCATTAACTAGGTAACTAATGTAGAATTTTCATGATGATATTTGTTGCTGTTTTGGGTTTATTGATTTTATATGTGCATATGTCGTATATAAACATGTTGTACTGGAATATATTGCTGGTGAAAAAGCAGTGTTCCGTTTTACCGGACTTGTAGACTTTTCCTGAAACAAACTTATTTTTAAGACTGACAAATATGTGTGGTGCTACTGAACTTTAGAAAGTTGGAATTTTTTAATGGACTATACCATCTGTTGTAGCAAAGTACTTGTTTTTTTTTTTATTGCATTTTGAAGACATTTATAGATGTTTATATAATTTAGTTGATAATTTGTGTCAAATTTGACAGTATAATTATCTTCCTCTTTTGAGATTAGAAGTCACTGTGGCTGTAGTACTGATTTCAGTGATAGTGATAATGAAACTGGTAACATTATTGTAAAATTCTTTGACTGAAAAAGCCAAAATTCATATTGTTAAAATACAAAATATAGTGAGAAGTGTGTCTCCAGCAGCAGTGAATGTCAAGGTTATGGTCATCTTCTGTGATGTGGTGCTGTGTAGTTTGGTAGCTAGGTACTATTGTTTTGGAGAAACATGCTGTCTCTATCTCTCCAAAAGGTGGAGATAGCAGATTCCTCCATAATGTTTTCAGGTGTCTAGCAAAGTACACACGTCTTCTCAGAATACTATAATTTTGAAGGAAGACTTGTTTTCTGTCCTTTAGAACAGTGCTGTGCAAAATGATTGATAGGTGGTGTTATAGTGTGATAGTAACTAAAATGTTTGGTTTGGTTTTTATCAGTGGGATACCCACTAAATATTTTGCTTATGAAACTTTTTCCTGCAACCCAGTATTACACACAGCTGGTGCTGTTAGTTTCCTAGACAGCTTACCTATGAAGTGCCCTTGTGTGTAATGTTCTGGCCCACCTTCAAAGGAGGAGCATCCAGCTTTCTTTCCTTAGTGTTCACTCAACACAAAAACTCACTGTGTATTATCCTTGTTAGAGAAAATCATTCCCATCTGCCTTTGTTACTTCGTTTACACTTATCTTAAAGCAATATTATAAAGTATCAGGTTTTAAAATTTTCGTATTGTCTGTTGAATGGCCGTTGACATTATAATTTTCTCATATAGCTCCACTGTTGGAAGTTTTGTGCCACAATTTGTGAATCTTTTATCACATAATGACTGCATGCTGTGTGTTTTACATTATTTGACATCTGTTGTAGTAGTTTGCACACAGATGCAATGGCTGATTTTTTTGTAATTTTCTTGCAAGTTAAATTGTAGTTGGTAGGAGTAAGGTGGGAAATAACAAGTGGCAAAATGTGCACATGGCATAACATTTATGGTGCATTCACTGTCTTTTTGTCACTTTGATTCCTGTTAATCATGAATACTTTCATTGCAGTTACTACTTTCTTCCATTTTTCTTATGTGATGATATGCTTGAACTGTCAGCTGTTTCTCTGCCTTATTTGTCATAAATGGTGAGACATGGTATGTCTTTTACTTCTCTTGTAATTAGAGAGATAATGTGTTACCTGTATTTACCTTGTAAAGGGAGAGGTATCGTGTTCCCTGTACTTGTCTCTTAAAAGGTAAGATGTTTAAGTCATCATTTGCTTCTTAGGCTTTGGTTTGTACCTCAAAGGAAACATTCTGTGACTCTGTTATAAAGACCAGCTGCATACATGTATGTGGGTTTGCATTTGAAATGTCTGTTATTTGGTATCATTTTAAACATATTTATAAGGTGCTGAAATAGTAAAAACTGCCAATATAAAATTGCTTGATAATCTGTATGGTGGGAGTTGGGTTCTTCCATGCAAATGAGTGGACGGAGGATGACAAGGCTGGTACTCATTGTCTGCTGTGTGAATGTGCCTAAACCAGTATGGGAAATGGTTAAGGATGCTTAAAAGTGAATATAAGGTGAGACTGAAGTTGAGATGCCACCCATGCTGTACATAATATTATTGAATGTTCTGAATGCTAGTTATAGTTGATGAATATTACTCTTAGAATAGTGATTAGTGATCTGCTGGAAAGTTTCTTGGTTCCTTTTGCTGAATTTCCAATGTTCAAGTGTACTGTATGATGCAAAATGGTAAGAAACGTTGAAACATTCTTCCAAGATGGTGCTGCCTAGATTGTATTCTGTGGAGCACTGAAAGATTTCCAGAGGGTCTGCCAATACTTCTAATGATGATTTTTAATTTTAGTTAATTCTTAAATATAGAATGTTATGTAATTAAGAGAAATATGAAGTTGCTTTAATTCTGAATTGACAGTGCTGCTAGTAAACTGTATTGGTTCAGAGAAACCTCAGCAAAATGATTGATATTATAGTTTGAAAATGATGACGGCATAATGAATTTTACAATTGTAGTTTCATTTAGCCCTCTTTGATGTATTTGGTTAGATATTTGTTTGATTTTAGATTAAATGTGTCAATGCCATATTTTATTTTTAATATATGAATTGCCTAGGTCTGAGTACCTGTTAGGAATTTTTGAAACCAAGAGGACTCTGCATCAAATCTAAATTTTGGGAAACTGCTCTGAAGCAGTGATTTGAACTTTGGTTCATTCTGTGCTGATGCATGGCACAAGTGTGCCTCTTGTGTAACAGAGTTATGCTTTCTTAATAATTGTAGTGTTCTGTAATCTTTTCAACAATTGTGGTTATGTGGGTTGTGACATTGTAGTCTTGTTTGTGGATACCAAAGTATCAGAGGAACATGCTGTTTTCAGGGAGGAGGGAGGGATGTTGATGAAGCCCAGTCCAAGCCAAAGGAATGGTGAACAGGGAATGCAGGAAAAACGAAGACTCTTATGGGTTCTGAGTGATCACATTCTTTGTAACCTGCTTGTGTGACCTGACAGTCCTCAACATGGCTTCACTCCCAAGATGGCATGTTTGTCCAAAATGTTGGAGTCCACCGACATGACTGCACAGTGTCCTAACCCAGAAGACCATGATATCAATATTAATTTTTTGTTTACACAGTTCTGAGTAGCTGTATGTTATCAGCTTCTTCATAAATTGTTCTTCCATTGGGATTGTTCTAATTGTTTTTGTTTTAGAAGTTATGATGTTTTCAGGTACTCTCCTTCATTAGTGATAACAGATTCAAAATTAATGGATTTAACATACATGTAAAATGATATAGAGAAAGCTGAGAAATATAAGTACTTGTAACAATGCTGATATTACTTTGATATGCTACTTTATAACATCAGACACAAATTAATTGATGAGAATTTTACATCACATTTGTCTAACACCAAACATAAAACTGTATTTTCTTGAGATGCAGCCTCTTTACTCTACATGTGTGCATGATTGCTCAGGTATTCTATATCATTGGTGTGTTTATATACCATAGATTACAATCACTGATCTTGCCGTATGTTATTGTTAATTACTAAAGAATTTTATATAATACATATGAGAGTGGTACAGGTATACTAACCATGTAGAAGTTTTGTATCTGCCACTGAATTTTATATAGAAAAGAAGCTTATGTGTTCCTACTTGCTACTGAACTCTCTGCTTTTGAGTGTGATTTACAATTGTATATTTTTATTAAGGATATTTTACATGACTGTTTCCAGTTATCTATGTATGGCAGAAGGATTAAATATAAACTGTGTTATGTCACAGTGGCCAGAATTGTAACTCTAACCCTGTTCAGATGAATCCAATTTTTCTTGGCGAACTAAACTGTTATACTTAACCCAGTCCCCTGTCAACAGTTTTATCCTTGTAGTTGACATATTTTTTGCAGTATAATTTAGAGCAGGCTTGCTCAACCTTTCGTGTGGTGCAGGCAACTTCGGTGAAATTAGATCTGCATGCGGACAACACAGATTTAAATACGTAGACTGAAGAATGACTCAAGTATGTGTAAAATTATATGTATAATGATACCTGTGTATTCTGGTATGCATCATGTGCAATCAAAATAAACTGACAATAAGAGAAGAAATTTGTAAAAAACTAATTTCACTACTTAGGCTAGGCTGTTGCTGTTTTGTGCACATTATTACAAAAGGAATTAGTAATGTAATGTATGGTTCTGTAAATATATAGCTTGTAAGTGCTTGCCAGGGAAAGGGTTCAAAGATGTTTTCTTATTTCAAATGTCTGTAGGCAACATAACATTGTGATATTGCCTGTGAGCTAGGGGTTGAGCAGGTCTGATTTAGAGCATAGTATGGAAGGGTTGTATGTGTCTGTCTTTGTTATTTTGATATTTTTCAGATTGGAACCACACCATCTGACTAAGTACAGACTCCTAAGAGGAGAGACTATTACAGTCTGAGTTTACGGGTAATGGAATGGCCATTTTGTACTTCTGCACGTGGAATTATTTTTGATTATTCTGATTAAAAAAAGGAACACAGTAAACAATGCAACTTCATTAACAGTGGTTCCATTTTGAATTCAGTTTTTTTATGATTTAAGAAGAAATGTAGTGGAAAATGCAAATATGGTTATGAGTATAAACATTCATAAGGCATTAGAGTGAAGATGTATTTTTAATGTAGATTAAAGAGAGATCTTTGCAGCTGAGAACTGTCCTCTGCATTTTGCAGCAAGTAGCAGTAATTCCTTACTGACATTTCAGGATGACCTGTCAATCTCATCCTCAAGGGTCAAGAATCTTGGCCCCAAAATGTTGGTAAGGAATTACCTCTACTCACTGTGTAATAACCCAGAAGAATACATTTCTCATCTACTTCACAATGGAAGCCTGAAACCATGCATCTTTGCATCTGTTGCCATCAACATTATGAGGTGTCCTTTCAACTTGCATGTCTGACATAGTTCAGAAAGTCTTCCACTGTGTTCCCTTTTTGTATGTACATTTAATTTAGCAGTCATTTTTAGTTTTTTTATTTACAGAGTCTGTGTTCCATTGTTTTAAAGTACAGTAATTCATTTTCTACAATGGTGTATAAATTTTGATAGGGCCAAATATGTATCATACATGGATTTGCTTTCACTTTACTTTTGTGCAGTAAAAATCACTTCTGTATAGTAGTGTGGGAGTAGCTTGTGTGAGGCCTGAGGCTATATCGACACTAAAAAAAATGTGGTCTTCATGAATGTAATGTCACTAATTTGGTAGTTTGGTGCCAACATATCGGATGCACCTGCTTTTCAGTTTTCATAATACAAGACCTGTGTGAAGGTAGCAGGTTAGACTAGGGTTCTCCACACTGCGGCAAGTGGGCTGGATGTGGCCAACCACACACACACACACACACACTTTAATTTGGGCTGTGAAGACATATGTTTCATAGTAAATTATATCGGGGCTCTCCAAATTTAATTCCATGTCAGAACTGTCTCATCTTGGCTGTGTTGTTTTTTATTAAATATGCGAAAGATTCTGTTTGTGTGGAATGGCATATCACCAGTCGAATATTAATAAAATACAAATATCAGAATTTGTAAACATATTATAATTTTAAACTTAAATTCTGTGTATCTTGGTACAAAGTATTATATATGCCAGTTGTAGATTTTTTGAAGCAAACCATCTAGCCATCCCAACTTGGCAACCTTCTTCCTTTGGGCTGTTTGCTGGTTGTACCAGTTGCCAGGTCAATTTGAAATGCTGAATAGAGATGGCAACAATATTTCCTGCCCATTGCATTCTAATTGTGAAGTGTAATATTTTGGGAATGATGAGGTTTAAAATTTTGTGTAAGATTCAGGTGTTTAAAGGACAGTGGAATGATTTTATTTTGTTATTGCTTATTGTGGTGAAGTTTTGTGTCTTATTTATAATGAGACTTGGCAACATTGAAAGAATATGACATTCGATGATGTTACATATGTAAGCAGGCATCGAAATATACAAAATGATCAGGAAATAACCATGCTGATGTAGCAGAAGCAATGAAATGTTCTTTGTTACTAGAACATATTTTTATATTTTTGTAAAAGCCAAAACAAAAATGGGCCTGGAGACAAGCTAGTCTTTGAGAAGCTGACTTTAAGCTAGGCTTTGGAGTGGTCATGCTTTTAACAGCAGGAATGATAGTTGTAGATATGGGAACACATACAGAGCCTGAATTGGCATGTATGTGGCAAGAACAAGAAAGGTGAGTTCAAAGAAGGACTGTGGAGGACAAGGTAATCGTCAGTTCTTAGGTATAGCATTAATAGTGCTATTGGTCATGGAAGAAGTGGACATTAATCCTGGCCCTCCATCAGAACAAGATAAAATAGACCAAATAGTACTGTAATGTGAAAAACCAGGAGATTGAAAGCAAAGTTAAGTAGGAGCTTTTGGAAACCCATATCAAGAGGTTAGTGATATGAAGAAGGAAACCCAAAACTTTAAATGGAAGCTTGAGCAAATAAGAAAACCAATAAAAGGAGTGACTGCAGTTGCATAACTAGGGTTTTTGGTGCCAGGGGAGAGTAATCACCGTAGCTGCCACCATTGGGAAATATGAACTTCAAACAAATGATATTTATTGTATTTTGTTTTATGTGGCTCAGGAATTTAAACTTTGTTGAGCCCAGAATATATAGGGTTTTGTTTTTATTTAAGACATTGATATTTGTATCCACATTACTAACATACACATACATTTCATCAATCAATGACACAGCCAGAAAACAAAATGGCTGTTGTACATGAAACAAGTGATTTGTCTGCCGGGGGTGGCCACACCACTCATAGAAAGCTTTTTTCCAAATCCAGCAGTGCCAGTATACTCATCCCCTATTGTCTGATGTGGTTTTGTATACAAAAACGCCAGTGGAATTCCTTGTTTCTAGAAACCTGTGTCTTGAAACTACCATCTAATTTGCATCCAGAAACACGTCTTCTGGGCTTCTTCCGTCAACTGTGTTTATCATCCAGGATCCCACAGAGCATTGTTAGGGCTTTTGTGAAAAATCGTGGAATAAATAGATGAACATTTTGAAATACTGTGAAAAACTCAAAATGCCCCTGGATGTGTCACTGAAATTTTTTGTCCTTCAGTTGGTGCTATTGGGGTAATATCCATGCCTACGGGGTGCTTGTATGTTTTTATGTTTGCCAGAGTGTGTTTGAGGTTATATCTAGTTTAGCCTCTTTCCATAGGTAGGGTTTATTTGGATATGGATAGTTACATTAGGGATCTCATGAGATAAGTTTGGGAAACTCTAGTCTAATGAAAAATTGAAGCACAACGTTTTGGAATCTGGTCCTGTTTCCATCATGTGACGAGGTCAGGAAATAACAGCTACTCAAGTGGATTGGTGAGAGAATTGTGGTAATTAGGTGCCTTCTGAGAGGTGTTGGAATCGGACATTAGACAGTGGACGAAGAACAAAAGAAAAGTGTTTGTGAATGTCATACACCATTGTCAAAACCCTATAGAACTGAACAATTTTAATTCAACATTCAAAATTTGGAAGTGTGTGCCTACTAGTAACTTGTTTTAAATACATGCCAATAGGTACTGGTATGATGACCATTGGCTTTATGGAAATTTTGAAACACAGTCAGTGCTAGCCGTGTTCAGTGCAGGATCACTACATTCTGTGTGGGCACACAACTTTGATAATACGTATTACACTCTTGATGTATGACACAATGAAATGGTATGACCAGCAGTGAAAACATAGATTTTGGGTTATTATGGGTTGTTACACCATCCAATCTTGCAGGTTGTACCATTGTGTCTGATGACCATGGTATTTCCATCTTCAAGATCAAAGTGAAGTGCTGTCTCTGCATAAATGTTATTGATATAGGATTTCAAGTTTTCATGGTGGTGAGTGAGGGTTCAGACTTTTGTTTTCCTTTTTGTGACACCATGTAGTCTTGTAGATGGATACAGAAATTTTGGAGGAACAGCCTGCCGTTGTCTTCAAATCTTGTATTGTTATGCCTCGTGGTGAAGCAACTGTGCATTTCTGCCCTGAAAGTGCAGGCAGTGTGATCCCCCTGAACAATGGTAAGCATCTACCACATTACGTGACATCGTCTTAATATTCGTCATCATAAAGCTCAAATCTCTTACACACAAAACTATTATATACCATGACTTTATAATATTTTGTAAATATTTTTTCTATTTTTCTCCAGTTTCATTAAGTATTTAGTCCTATTTTGGGCTCTAATTTTTTATTAACCTGTGTTTTGACAAAAAAAAACTGTGTCAATAAAACACAACACAGTCATACTCACTGATTTTTTCACACACAATTGCTTATTCACTAATTTACATAATTTGGGACCTACCAAGTTGTCAGTGTTGCAGTTTCTAAAAATATCAATGCAATTTTTTTTTAAGTTTTTGGGATTTTATTTTAACAGATTTTGAATTTTTTCTATCCCATTTGTATATGTGAATGGACAGAACAAAAATTAATCAACATGTGAAAATGTGCATGATGCATCATTTTTAGATGTGCAATAAGTCATGGCATATGCTTCAGAACAATATTCCATTCTTTGGGGCACAGTCATGCAGAAGGGTGTGTCCATTTGGTCATATGTGCAAGAGAAGTGAAAACAGGTCATTGAGCTTGTTTCCAACATGGATAGATGCCATGGCTGATGAATTATAAGAGTCTTATCCATGATAGCTTTTGACTAGTTATGAAGGGGACATTGTGGAAAAGTTGGATGTTCAGTGATTCTAAGTGAGAGGGTTCAACTTGCAGGAATGTAAGTTTTCATGGCAGGGAGTATACAGGTGGTGGTCTACTGGTTGTGACACCCATTGTTTTGCAGGTGGATACCAATGTACTGTAGCAACAGTCTGTCTGCCTGGGCTGTCATAAGTTGGGCTTCCACTCTTCTCAATTCCTACCCAATGTGCCCCTGAAAGGGGCTGATTTTCTTTCTGCATGTTCTCCAAAGTTGATGCAGTCTTCCTTATTTCAAACTCCCACTTGCTTTAGCCCTACACAGGGTAATATTTTCTCACTTTTTTGTTTCATGCCTGCATAAACATTGGGGCCCTGAAAAGGGTCCATTTTATTTCTTGGTAGTGTATTCCTTTGTTAGCTTGGATCATTTTCAGTCCTCTCTCCCCACCTCCTCTGGTTTTGATTGGCTACTAGCATGCATATGTACTGTAATTATTTCTTATCCTTACTCTGCTGACTTAGACCTTGAAGATGGAGACAGTGTGTTCTTTTACAGTGTTGGTATCCATGTACATTACTACATGGTATCATAACCCTAAGACCATGCGTGAATAAATGGACCAGTGATGATAAACACATCATAATTTTAAATATATTCCAACACCTGTTTTTAGATTCAGTATAACATTGGTCATGTGCATGCATTCAGTTTCTCATTCACTCTTAGGCCTGTTATGTCTAGAACATTTTACTGAGCTTCCACAGTATGTTGTCTATTTTTTCTTTAAAGTAAATTTCTGTTTATATACTAACATTTATCTACACCAAGTCACATACCTGTTTTTGAAGCTTGACAAATTTGCAATTACAATTTTATTTGTATATTTTCAATAATAAGCCTTACAAAAGCAAGACATTCAGTTTTAAATCTCTAAAAATGAAAGAAATATAAACCTGAGGGTCACATTTTTAGCAGAATAACAGTGATTTCAATAACCCATAAAGTACATGGTGTATAGCCACATGTTCAACTTCTGAATGTGCATTATTTACAGAACAGAAATTCAACAGCTAATAATTATAACAATATCATGTTTTTCACAAGTTCTTGTCATATTTACACCGAAACATTAACCCAAAGTTATTGTCTGAGAGATTAACTGTAAAACATGGGAACACACCTAATATTTAATCACAATTCTAGTGAAATTAAATTTTTCTAAACATAAAACATCTTATCAGCATTATTTGCCTAATTTTTGTATTACACATTAACCATAACATGAGTTCTACGAATTGTCTTGTCTGCAAACACTGGCTACTAGCTACAACTTCAGTGTTCCATGTATAACACCCAGGAGCAGTGGAGGCAAAATGTGTGGTCCGTTTATTAGATTAAAAGAAAATGTTTGATTATTACAGTTACATTCCTGTGGAACTTGACAGTATGTAGTTTGATAGATGGGTATCATCATTCTTGAGAAAATTGCTACCTGTATGTTAAGGGCAGAAGTTGGGGGCAGCAGTTCCCTCTGAAACACTGTCTATTTATCATATTAGATGATGTCATATCCCAGAAATTCATGGCAGGTTGTATATGAGTGCTGGGTGGAATGATACAGGACTGATGTGTTTATTCAGAGTCAGGCTGTAGAAGAGGAGATGGTAATTGAGCAGGCCAATAAGAACCATAGACCTTGAAAAGAGCAACAAAACTTGCAACTTTTCATACTTCTACCCTGAATTTGATGGCAGTTTATTCATCTGAAACATTTGTAACTGCTTGCCCAACTACTTTGTGTTGTAACTCAGCAATCTTCATTGGTGTGAAAACTTCAAATTGTCTACATTCATATGTGTTGGTAAGCTCTTCACTAAGTGCAGTGCATTTCCCCCAGCAGATTTACTGAAATTTTGACTGAAATTCTGATAATATTTAATTCTACTAGGTTGGACAGTTGCCAGACACTGATGATGATTTTCAGAAATGCAGTTAGAGTGTTATACATGTTTTATGTTGAAGTGAAGGAATAGACAAGATGAACTAAATATTTTTGATTTTGCAACTTAACATTATGGGCACAAGAATACATAATATTTATTTGCTATGACATAACCTTATATGTAGAACGTATGGTCTATCAGATTATCAACAAATTCAGTGGGACACACACATTAAAATTTCATCTCCCTGTTTCGTGATACTTTATGTACAGAATTTGGTTTCAGTAGGCCCTTTAGTATTGCTTAAATTGGACAGTGACTTGAAAATACATAGGAACCATCTGGTTATTCTCTACTTTGAATTTTTTTTTTTAATCTGTCTGCATATGCTTCTTATATTAGACTCTCAAATCAAGCAGTTCAACCTGAACTGTATCTGTATAAACATTTACTGTGTGAATGAGGTGTAACTGGGTGCCAATCTCCTTGTTCTGTGGCAGTATACATTGGTACTGTACGTCAGCACTGTTCTGACTGTTCAAAGCACAATAACTTCTGCTATTTGTACCACCTGCTTGAACATTAACAACTGTGCTTTCCCCCCAGAGGGTATTTGTTTGTTTCATATGATGTTCACAGTGAACAGTGATTCATTTTCCTAAACTGCATTATAGTGGTGATGCAGTGTGTTTACTGTGAGTGAGGGTCTTAGTTTTCAAACATGATTTACAGTAAATGGAACAAAACAGAAAATATGATCACAAACAAAATTGGGTAAACCATTAAGATAGAGTGACTGATGAGGTAATACTAAAATGGGTTTTGTGTCAACTGAAAGGACAGTGAGATTGAGGAACATGGAAAAGGTGAAAAGACTATGTGAAGTCAGAACAGGTTTGCTTGCCTCTGCTGTGAAGCAAAGAAAATGAAGATTTTAGATGAATTTTCTAATTTAATGGGTTAAAAAAAAAGCACTCTCACAAAATATTTACACACTGACAGCCTTTTTATTTCATTGGTTTAAATTTTATTAGAAAATGTATTACCCCTCTCTTTTTTCACTTCCATTCCTTTCAATACTATTATTATGAATAAGAAATGGACTGTCTGAAACCTTCCAGCATATGTTATATCATAAAATTATTTGAGGCTGATGCATGTTAATATGCTAATGGGAATGTGCGCAAACAGTAGTAATTGGTCTTCTCAGTTGTGACATTTTGTAGTCTCCTGGGTGGATACCAATAGTACCCTGCTTCTTTAATCCTCAGTGTGAAAGTTAAACCTGCAGGTGAAGGCACAGTGTCACAACCTGAGAGACACAACCTAAACATACACTACCGTGACCATCTAAAATGCCACATAGCACTACCATTTGACTGATGTCTATGTGAGTATTTAATCCATAATGAATATTACTGCCGAAGAAATGGATTTCCATCATATATGATGTATTTAAAGTTTATAAAATAAGGAGTTGCAGCATTTAAGTTTAGGTGAAGAATTGCAGTAATGTTTTTTCCAATGTAGTATTACAAAATCACATAATTTCAAATGATATTAATGGTACTGTAATATAAAACACAATAAAACATCAGACCATCACATAAATGAATTCAAGGTGAAGCAAAAATAAATATCACTCAGTTTAATTTCTTTGTGTATGTAAGAAATTTATACTTTTGGCATTTTTGTCAGTTAACTAGTTTTTGTACATAATAATGTAACAAATAGTGAGCAGTTGTATCACCGAATGTGGGGTAGGTGAATGTGGTTCTTACAAACGGAAACAGGTAAATACAAATTAGTAGCATTCCTGAATCTCCATTAAGAGAGTAAAATATATTTTGAAGATTTGTATTAAAATTTCTATAGTTGATGAAATTAAAAGTAGTGCATTTAAGGGTACAAAAATACAATATTCTTTCTAGATCCTTCCAAAATAACTCCTTGTAGGAACAATTAACACTGAAATGAATGTTCAATGCTAATTTCTGAAAATATGTGATAAATTGAGCTTACTATTACTACACTAAAGGCTAATTTAGCAATAAAATTTTCTCTTCTTCTACATGAACTCAACTGCTGCATGTGTCACATATCACGGCTAGTGCCAGCATTTTTCACCAGTGATAATGACACATATTTCACATACCTGTGATTTTGGAGAAAGGATTTAAAAAGTATCATGCCTGCCTTCAAATATGTCAGGTCATGTGCAACTTCAGTAATGTGACCTGGCAATATTAGAATCATATATTCTGTCCCATTTTTTGTGGTGATGCACACACAGGTACCCAGTTCCAGGACCTTTAGTTGAGTGATGAATGTGTCCCTGGCCTGGTGCATACAGAACTAATAAACACAGTTGGTTATGAGCTATACAATGTATACAGTTGATTCAAAGCAAAATAATGGAGCTGTCATTGTGGGAGAATATACATTATTTGTTATTTATCCCTCCAGTTTTAGTTGTCTAGAAGTGTAATGCAAACCACACTGGAAAGATGGGGGTTTTGTAATGCAAAATTTAAGTAATTTCTTGACTAATGTTAGTACAAAATGCCTTTTGAGCATTTTTTTAAGATTTAATTTTTTGTAAAGAAACTACATAAATGCAAGTGATGCAGTTTCAGGGAGGGGGTTAAGGTGTGCAGTTCCCAGTAACAAAGCTTAAGTATGTGTGTAGCTGTATTCGACCTTAATTCTGTCCACTACTTAAAAGTTTCTTATTTGCTCAAGAGTGATGTTTGTGTAAAGGCTTTGTCCTTACATTGATGTTCAATGGAACCTTCAATATAGTGACTAAGCTACAGACCAGACAATTTGGAAATCAGGGATCAGTTCCTCTTATGACAAGGGATACTTGACAAAAGCATCCAAACTGGCTAGGGTCCCACCCAGCCTTGCATCCAATAGGTATCAAGGGCTGTTCTCTTGGGGTAAAACTGCCAGGGTTGGAAGTGGTCACCATGTATCTCCTGCCAAGATTAAGAATGCATGGAACTAAAATATATTCCCCCATGTGCCTGAATTGTATGGTGCGTAATTATGCACAGGGACAGCTTTAATGTTTTAATTTGTTTGTGCCCAAAAACCGTAGGAGCCATAAGAATATGGGAAAGGTTATTTGAAATGGTGGCAAAATTAGTGTTTGGGTGTAACAGGAACATTAAAATTAGTGTTTTGTTACGGCAGTAGCATCAAAATTACAATCCAAGCATTATGCTGTTTGCTAAAGCTTGCTGTTTATAATATAACAAACACTGAAGCATTGCCCCTAACATTCTGTATCTTGGACCATGGCTGGAGGAACTGAGAATAATGACAGAAAACCATGGGCAGGATGTCTCAGCTGAGATTCAAATCTCCAAAAGAAAAGTGTTCAGTATCATCATTGTGCTAACCTCCAATATCCCACTAAACCAGTCTTAAATACAGCAGAATTCCATTAATCGACTCACATGGGCCTGGAAGGTGGAAGTTATTGAATATTCCATATTATCAGATGGTACCTATTCTGTCCTAAGTTCATATAAGTAATTGTTTGTTATTGCTTCTGTACTTGGGCTGTACAACTAATCAAAGGAATATTCCATTTTGATATCTTTTTGATCTCCTGGTTCAGAATCATCAGGGTCCTCTTCTTTGTTCTCTGGATTCTTCATAGCTGAAGAATCTGACTGGTTAGGAGACAAAGGGTCAGAAGATGTCACAGTGGTTGAATGGCTGATGTACTGACGCTCTTGGAGGCGTTTTTGAACATGCCCCTGAGGTCAGACTGTTGCATTGATAAAGCTGTTCTTGTGGCAAAAAAGAAAACCTCTGTTCTTGGAACTACTCAAGTCCTGGATCATCAGGATTTTCAAGTTATTAGATGTGTTATAAAAGGACTTTTGCTCTATCAAATTCTTGTACCTTTTTTTTCCTGTTATTTGTCACATAATAGTATCTACAAGTTTAGGAGGGGAGCAGATCCTCTGGAGTGTGTATCTATGTGTGCATTATGGAGCCTTCCAAAGAAGCTGACCATAAGGCTTTTTTGACTATACACCCATTTTTATTTCAATCAACAACTAGTATCACTTCCCTTAATTCTCTTTTAGTACATTTAATAGTTTCTAATCATTGCTATAAATTGAACTAATTGCACTGTCATCATGGCTATATGAGTGTTTCCGTGTACTGTGTTCTGACATGCTATATGCACCGTATTGCTACCTTCTTTTCAAAATGTGAACTGCTGGATTATTTATTGTAACAACATTAAATTTGCAACTCTGCAGACTTATTGCACCCTGTTTATCACATCGCAACCTCCTTTAACTTGCAGGCTGTACAGTGTTGTACAGTACATATGAAGTTGTTGCGGTGTGTAAACTGTTTTCATATATTTTACAGTTTTCATCTGTACTTGAATTAAGTTCAAATTCGGTATTTGAAAACACTTTCTATAATGAAAACTATCTATAAATAATGTCATTGAACTAATGAAGAAAACATTAATGCTTTTGGCTCACAATAATTTCAATGACAGAAATTTTCATAAAAATTTGTGCCATTTAATCAAAAACACTTTCTCAACTGTGCCTTTAATCAACATATCTGTGATTTTGTGTGACTGATAATGAATGTTGTGTTTGATTTTGCACAGTTTAACAGTACATTAATACAGTAAATACTTATCACTATGAATATTATGTTTACTGACCAGTAACTTTCTTGTGACATTTAGCCAGACAAATTAGTTTCATAGAAGAATTTCTCATACGTGCATTCATGCACGAATTCTTATATCATATGAGGAAGTCTTCACTCAGAACACTGATGTTTAATGAGAAGAGGTACCTTATTTGAGCATGCAGTTACCAACTTCAAAGTTACAGGTATTTGGCTCAGAGCTATACTACTATTGATGAATTTAAATGTATGCTTTTTAGGTTCTCATGGCAGTAAAAGTTCAGCCCTCAGGGATGTGCGGTCTGGTAGAAAGGTATCAAGTGTTTGGAGGAATCTTCTGAAGCAGCAGGTTTTGCTGTAATGTCAGTACCTGTCTACCAACCTGCATGATGTCAGATCCCACATGGCTGTAATCTTAATTCAAATATATTTTGGGGTTTCATACATGTACCACTAACATATAATTTTTCTTAACCCTTATTAAAATTGTACTTAACTTTTTCAGATATTGCGGATATTGTGCTTTTGTGTTAAATGTCGTTGATGACAAATATCGCTCTCTTTTGTAATGTTATAACATACAGTGCTGTAGATGAATACTGACATTTTAGGGAAACCTGCAATGCCCATTATTGCCTTGCTGAGAGAGGAATCAGGTTCCACTACAGTGTTGTTCACCTTCTCCCATAGTACACAGCTTCTTGTCCCAGAAGACAGCAGTCTACAGTTTTATCTCATTGCATCATTGTAAATATGAATTTATTAAGCAGATTTTTTCTACCATTAATGAATTTTCCATCAAATTGTTTGATACTGTAGTTGTTATAATTTTTTTATATCTTTGCATAAGGTACAGAAATGATATCATACTTCATGTTTTGTTTGATTGCTGTACCATCAGTTTCACTTCAGTTAGCAATTTGTGTGAGTTCTCATGTTTTGTTCCATTTTTATGTGCATACAGTATTTATTTCATCTGCAGTATGGTTATTATTGTAAAAGTTATTTATAAAATGAACAAAATATGTTAGTATCAGATCTGATATTGGTGTAATCACATCTTAAATGATTTAAGTAACTGCAGGTCTGTAGCATTAATTTTGTACATGCTATCAATGGTCCATTTGTGATCAAGAGTTGTCGTCTGGAATGTGATGCTGTGTAGTCTGATAGCTGGTCACCAACATTCTCAGCACTAAAGATGGAAGTAGTATGCCCCCCAGAATCCTTGGTAATTTCCTACCAGACATCATGGTGTCTTGACCCTGTAGTTTGCACACTTACTGTAACAATGAACTGAATTTTTTGTTTGCTCTTTGGTAAACTTTCATTAGTTGAATTGTGGCACACTTTTGAAAGTGTGAAATTGATTTTTGGCAACCTGTGTACAATAACATTTTCCTAATAGGTATTCTAAATCTATGCTGTGTGAGGTTTGAAGTTCTCTTTGCACTGAAAATATTGTTTGTCATCTCCGGAAATGTGTTGTCATGCTAACCCTAAAAACAGAAGCAAGAGGTTCCTCAGAAACATTGTTACTGTCTTCATACTGTGCTGCATACACATCCCAGAAGAGTGTAATTTTAACTGACCTTGTTCTTAATAATGTATACAGTTTCTTGTTTGCTGAAACACGTTTATGTTAGGAGTTAATGTCATGATTTTTTTTTGGCTTGTGTGTTTTCTGTAAGGTACCTTATTCTTTAAACATCATAATTCTGCAGTTCTGCCAAGATAGCATTTCACAAGACTTACAAACTAAATGACAGTGTATCTTCATGTTGCACATACATGGCAATTACATACACACAGAGCACAATTGTTTTTTACACAAATATGCATGATGTGACTTGAACTCTGTTTAGCTTGTACACAGTGACAAAGATAAAGGAAACCTTTGAAATTTAGGTATACCTATAATCTGATGGAGAAATATATTTAAAAAATGCAGACATTATTACACATAGGAAAAGTAATCTCATTAAATTAAATTTCTGATACACCTTGGTCATGACTTAACATGCTTGACATCTCTCCACTACTTCACTCTGTATTCTGCACTGCAGTATATTCTCGTATTAGAAAAATATCCTTTATTGAGCTCTTACCATTGGCCATGCACACTTATTATCTTATTAAATATCAACAAATGGGGCTGGAAATGGGGGTATATGCAGGTTGACACCATTTACCTACAGAGCTTTCTTTTAAGAAGGTATTTCCAGTGTGTAAAGCTTTTCCCAACAACCAGATGCATAGAAGTGAGTGACGGAACACTTTTTTAAAGCTAGCATTTTAGTGATTCACTGTATATTCTGCATTCATCGTAACTTGGGGTTTTCTGTGGATGTTTGAGCATGTACCTAGTTCTGAAAAGCCATTTCCACCCCTGACAAGAATGTGAAATGGTCAGCAATTTCATTGTGAGCAGCACAGGGCATCATTTACTTAAATTTAATTATATTAACAATTCAGCTATTTGTAGGTTAAAGTATCAGCAATGTTTTTAATCTTAATGTTGAAATCAGTTTCTTTCAGGATGAGAGGGTTATAACATAAATTAAATTTCTGTGCTGCTTTTAAGGAGATCAAATTTAAAATTTCAGCAGCATTTTAATATTTTTCTCTTGTAAATATTTATTGAATGTTAAATTGAAAGACTTTTTAACTTTAGTTTAATACTGATGATTTTTTTTAAATGTTTTTAATACTACACTAAAGTCTAGCTACAGACATGTAAACTTCATGAACATGTTAGTCATATTTATTACTATTTTGTCCTTAACTAAGTTCATCTACAGGGTAATTCAGAGGATGTCTGCTTAACTTCCTTGGTGCTTTAGTAGGTGATTTTGATTATGTTCTCATAACATTCATTCAGTTTTGAAATTGTAAGGAGTTTGAAAGTATCATGATATTTCAGAAATAAGTGTTATTAATAAACCATTTGACAATAACTTAAATATAAATCTAAAATAAGTTATGTTTCATAATTAACAATCTTGCAAATGTGTTCCAAGTGTCTGTTTGTGATGTGAATGAACTTCACACAATGTTGCATTAAAGTGGTCTGCAGTTTTGTGCTGAAAATTGGTTTCTAGTCATTGGCAGACTCATGGAACAGTTTTTGTATTATGTATTTTATTATAAAATAACTTATATTTTAGGTAATATTGAAATTATTGCAATTTTTTTTTTTTTATTAAAGTGTCCTTATTTCTGAAATTTCTTTACCTTACTTTTACATAGCTATGACTCCTTCAACTACATTTTAATAGTCTTCTTTATCCTGTCTTGCCTGATTGATGTGCCTACAAAGTTTGGCAGACTCCTCATAAATCACTCTGTACACTGAACTTTTACAGACAGGCATTGACCATTGGTTGACCAGACACTGAATATATTTGTTTGAGATTTATGATATTTTAATTATTACATGTTTGAATAAAAATATTATTTTTACAGTGTAATATTTCAGATTTCCAGGAACTTTTCAGATTTTCCTTGCTGACCTGCAGCATATTTATTTTTCTAGATAATTAACAGGAAGTCCATGTACATACGCCTTCTCGCTTGGCACCAAAGACTGTGAGCAGTACTTTAGGTATCAGTCTCACAGAGATCACACAGTTGTCAGTATTGTTAGGCAGAATGTAGATTCCATACAGCATTCACAGTTTAACATGTTCCATATATGTACACTTTTCATAACTTGACGGGATCACGAATAGGTTTGTGGAGTACCAAATACTTTATAATGATGTCCACACATTAGACTTCATTTTGGAAAGGGACGGGCTTATCTAATGGATAAGAAATTTAAGGATTTTTCATGGTTGTGATGCCATGTAGTTGTGCACATAGATATGAAGGTTTTGTGTATGAGACATAAGGTTCTTACAGTGGTGAATATCAAATTTACAGTCATCTAGGATGTGATAATCAATAGCTTAGCAGATGGGTGTAAGAAGTTTGGAGGAACCTTGTACCTCCCTTCTTCAAGTATCCTGAAGGCTGAGAAAGCATATTCCTGCAAAATTTATCTACTCATACTGCTATACAATTTCTGAACCCAGGAGACTCTAATATGTCCATGAAACATGTTAAAACTGCATTGCCAAAACATGGCAGTGTTTTTGTCTATCACTGTTACAAGGACTGTAAATGCTTATAATAGATTAACATCATTCTGAGAAGCAAGATAATATAGTTGTGTCATGTATAATGAAAGAATATTTACATGAGATTAAGCTCATTGTTACAGTTTTTTTTCTAAAAGTATGATGTGTTGTGATAAAATTTTAACATAAAATTAATATTCTGATTTTGCCTCTGAACCTTTATCATCAAGGTCCATAAAATAACATCAGTAGTACTGGTATCACTGAGCAAATTGGTTGGCAAGCATGTGTGATTATCTACACTGACATTGACATTGGAGTGGGGGTACAGAGGATCACTGACGCAGACCCATGATCCATATTATCAGGAAGCATGAATACAGTACATATTCTAGGTATTAAACTGTTCCATACTACAGATGTACAAATACAATATACCTTACAGGTTAGGTTACAGTACAGACATGTATACATCCCATGACACTTCTTTTTTTATAAAATATTAAAAAAAAACTCGGTATAGAAAGGGTTAATCTTCTGCTCACTGGTTTCTCCCTCCCATCACTCAACTAATGTGTAATAATGTGAATCAGTCTTTAAGTTTCAACAATAGCAACATATTTACAGAAGAACCCATTTTGCTGTTTCTAATACATTTTGCATGTTTGAATATTTCATATTTCAGTATGTGGTAGCAGTAGTACTGTTTCTACAAACCACAGACCATCATGTTCAATCTCATTTTCATTTTTCATTTCTTGCATGAGTCTACTTGATTATTTCATGAATGTAGTTATTGTAGCTTTACTTTCACATTGATACCTTCTCAGTCATGTTGGAATTTCAAAGCTGAACACAAAACATATCATTCTGACAGTAATTGCCAGTTGTTGGCCAATTGACTATTCTTGTATGATGGATTATTGGAGAATCTATAGTTCATCTCTTTCAATTATTTCTCATACTTATTCGCCCGAAATGTTTAGCAGAATTGTTGGTGCACTATTGCGTACCTTTCTCTGCTGCTCCTTTGTTTTCAACATACATTTTGCTTTAACTTTAATGACTGAATCATGCTTTGTATTATTTCCATTGAACTTTTAAGTTTCATAACTGTAACGTTGACCAAATATTCTTCATGGCAGTCAGCTGCATAAATTTGGAGTCATAGCCCAGTGTTTCATTGCCTTCTCTGTCTCAGTAATGAGGGAACTAAATTTGACTCTGTTGATGTGGCTGCTGCCCCAAGACGTTTTTATCACTTTTATTAATTGTGAAAACTTAAAGTTTTGTGTTTATTTAATATCAACTTTGATGGATTTAAATTTACTAATTTTTAATCATTAAAATATACAATTTTTGCTGTAATTTCATGTTGCTATTACATCGCCCCACATTGTTGAACATTTGAGTAATTGAACTTGCATTAATAAATAATAAGTAAAACATTTTATTCTTTATCAGAAGAGTCTATAAACTGGTAATAATTTTGATTCACCATAGTAGCACTTTAAGCGTAGTTGGAATATTTTAAACAAAGAAGCAGTCTTTCTAATGTCATTATTGTTTTGTAATTAGCTTTTAAATTTTCAGTCTGTTATTGAATGTGTATATCACAGTTGTAATACTGAAACACATTATGCCATTTTATTGGGAATCACAGATCTACCACTATCATGCTATAGAAGCCATGATAATCTGTGAATGTGTACCTGATCCTTGTTGGACTAATTGTATAATTCCAGTCGCCATGCCTGTTTTTAATGACACACCCATACATGTTAGTTCAAAGCTTTGTGTATATCAGAATGGATGGATAAACAATTAGAGTTAAACCTCTGGATGAAGGTTGGTAAGTTGCATGGAATGCCTGTGATTTGTTGTCTCAATTTCTGTTGTAGTTTCTGTCAGCATTGTTTCTTTCATGGCTTCATGTTGTACTTCTTCTCCTGAGCCTTTTGTACATTCGCTTTTTCGGTCTGTACTGCAGGCTGGCTCTGCTCTTTGTCTGTCCTTTCTTTTATTGTTGCATTCTCCCCCTGATAAGTAATTTGAGTTTATATGAAATTAAATAGATAATAATTTGTACTAGTATTTAAAGTTACTGAAACATGTTTTACCAGCAGCATCCGGGTGGTACAAAAACTACCACTATGGTTTCAATCCCATTTCTGAATACCCATGGCAGAGAGCTGTTTAGAGATGTTAGCTTGCCTTGATATACATGGTATATGCCTTATGATGTTATTAACTTGCAGTTGCGACTATTTTATCATTTCACACTTTATGTTCTGCCTGATAAATTTGTTTGTTTTAAATTAATGTGGTACTATAGATATCATAAAATTAGTAGGCTTATGTCAACTATACATCAATAAAAATTAAATAATATTGACAGGAACTAGTTCACTTTCTTGTTCTGTACCGAACCAGCTCCTGTTTAATGGCACTTAATTATGAATACTGTTAAAAGGACATGCTGATCACATTATTTGTTCTAGTCGTATTATTTAAGAGCTTAAATAATCTGTGTCTTTCTGTAAATCTGTCTTCAACTGTAACTTAAGAAACTAGATAATTTTTTGAGGATAAATAATATTTTAGATGTTTTTATCTCTTTTATAAGTGATTCAGAATGGTTGTTAAGTGGGGTAATGGTTTCCTACTGAATCCTTGATCAGGAACTAATGTACCATTTATGGTTTAGTATTTCCGTTTCAATGCAGAAAAGAAATGAATTTTCTGGAGATTTCAGGTTTCCATAGGAACTAATGTATAGATTAATGTCTTCTGGGATGTAATGTCATGCAGTTTGATAGATATCTACCAAACTTGTGAGAATGTGCTGCCTATCATGTGTGTGCCAAAAGAGGGGCTTTTGGGCTGCAGCTTTCACCCAAAATCGAAATAAAAAAAAAACAGATTTTGCAGATGTGATGATATCAAACATTTTACGTGATTTCCTCTTCAGCCAAAATCAGCAATTAAAATTTTCTGGTGACTAGTGCATTGAATTTTGAAAAATAAAATACTTAGAAATTCTTAGATTAACTTCAAAAAAGCAAGAAATTAGACCTTGTGATTTAAATTAGGTTATAGTTATAGTAATAGTTATAGTTATATTCATGATATGATTTTATAACAAGGTTTTTAAAATCAAATGTAAGTTATATGTATCCTAGAGCTTCAAGTTTTAAGAGCCATGTGGCAAAAGCTGTCAATGATGGAGGGAATGGAATGCAAAAGTCAAGGTTTAGAGCAAATTAATCACAGGTTTCCACGAAGCTATACTGCTACCATTGTTCTGATATTGGCCACAGTCCCTGTCCTCCCTCCACTGTGTCATTCATCATTTTTCCCCACACAGCTCACTCTTCTACCTGAAGATGAAAAAGAGCAGTTTTATCCAAATCATATTGTCACATCACAATACACAGTAATCTTAATGAACAGTGGCATCTTCCAACAACATGAGCTGTGCAAATACAGAATTCATACCAAAGTTTGGAGACTCCCAGTGTGTGAAATGTTGGACATGAACTCTATCTTTACATGGCTGATCACCCAAGAAGGCTTTGTTTCAAGAAGTCACTGTGATACCTCTAAATTTTATAAATCTGAATGAGGTTTTTTCATCTCTTAAATTTGCATTGTAGCCATACCTCTGCCATGCCAAGCTTTGTCTTTATAATTACCTGCTGAATGTGAGGTTCTTCCATAGTAGGTTTGGTTCCTCTTCCCGGATTCTTCAGTATACTTGGACCGGGCTTCTGCTGTACCTGTGGCAGTTGCAGTGGCTGCAGAGGTGCATGCAGGTTAGAGCTCCGGCCACAAGCCCATTCTCAGAGTCTGTTGTCTTCTAGTTCTGAATCAGCAAGACTTTCTTGGATCACTGGCAGCCCGTTGACTAACACAATGGTGTTGCGGACACTATCATATGTTGTAAGGGAATTGATGTTTTGACGATTTGCAGGTCCCCAGTCAGATGTTGGTTGGCACAGCAGTCGAACTCTCTGAAAAGTGCTTGTTATACATATTGCAGAACTCAAAGGGTTTTTAGCTATTATTGTATTCTGAATAGTGTTATGCAGTTCTTATGTCATTGTGGTAGGGCAAGTCCTGAGGTTGCAGGAGGATGAAATGGCTTCCAGATGGGAGGGGAAGTTGTGGACATATCAACCAAGTATTCATAAAGCAGCTGACAGGTTGGAGTTTGGCAGGGACTAACAACTCTTAACTGTAAAAAGCAACATATCATGAAATATTATGTAGGTCCATGGACTGGCATACTTCATTGAATTTTTGTCATTTTGTGTTGATGTACCTCACTAAGGGGACCTTCTGGTGCTGCTGATATTTTATAGGCACCCATAGCGATGATGACACAAACAGGGAAGACACCAATCACCCAACCAACAGCATCAGCCCATATTGGGTACTCATAGTCTCCATATTTTACAGGTGCATATTCAACCCAATTGAAGAAGAGGATGAACTGAAAGAAATGTTAATTTTAGTGCCAGTAGTCAGCATTTTGTAATGTGAGGTATTAATACTGAATACAAGTGACAGGGTCACCAGTAGCAATACAGCACCATTTGTATCTACTTTATGAACTGTACAGTGCAGATTTTGAAGAGTAGTTTATTATATTTTTATATGGTGGTGTTCTGGTTTGTGACACAGTGTAGTCTGGGAGATGGATACCAGTGTTTCGGAGTAACGTGCACCATCTGTCTCCAGAGTAGAAGTGAACACAATTTTGCCTTCAAGTTGAAGGCAGCACATACTCCTGAAATACCTGTCATTACCTACCAGACCACATGACATTCCATCCCAGAAGACCACAGTCCGTAATCTTTCTGTGCTGAGTATTTCTGGTGAACAGAGAATAAACAAGTGTCAAGAATGTGTACCATCACCTAACCTAGTATGTCAGCAGATGTGTACAGGTGCATGTGCATGTGCTCATGTGTGTGTAGAGAGAGACAGACAGAGTGCACCAAAAGAGAAATAGTCATCTCTTTGATGAGATTTTGACCTCTCACAAAGTACACATTGTTTTAATGTATAAAAGAAAACAAAGTGGTGAATTTTAAATGGATTCCTTGTATCACAGTGTACTGGAAGTACTACATGTAAAAGAATACCTTTACAATGCATATATTAGTTGTAAATGTCTTAATAGTTTCCAGCATGTTTTAATTAGTACACCAATCCCTGACGATGATCTGTATGGACTGACATATGTTACAAATAAACTAAAGGCATTTAAAATTTGTGTGTGTGTGTGTGTGTGTGTATGTATGTATATATATATATATAATGGTGGTATCTAAAGTTTTCACACACACGTACCAGAAGAGCTGCTGGAGTAATGACTTTCCACATCCATGTCCAGAAAAACGTCCATATCCTTGATTTTTGACCGATCATATCTTGGATATCCCTAAGGAAACGGTTAGCACCATAAACCCATGAAATGAGAATGCATTCTGCAATTGCTATCAGTAAAACTGACCAATTAGCAGCATACTTGTCCACCAGCTGAAGCCAGTACATTCCACTCTGCAACGAGTAATAAAAAAGGTTAGGAAAATATGCCTGTTGCTCATAAAATTGTCCACATTCAGGAACTTTTCATGATTCATTGCTGTGCTTTGCATAACCCGTATAGTATGGTGGTACTATGAGTCTTGTTGAAATGAAACATACTTGGGAACTGTTTTGTTCAAAGGTGTAGAGGCTCTTAAAGACAGTCCCCATGACCACTGTGGCTGGTCATGTGGTGAAAGATCCAGCCATGGTCCTGCACTTTTTGGTACATGGAGTGCAGGGTGTGCTAGGTAGTGCAGGCCACGTGTGGATGGGTACAGTTATGGAAGACAGTGACACCCCTCCTGAGAATACCAGGACATTATGCTATGGTGGCATATGAAGGTCTCAGAAGGTACCATAATACCATTGTGCATGAATGGTGATATTATGTTTCTTGAATAAGTACTAAATGGCTATAGATTCAGGGTGGTTGAAGACATGAATGTCATGGTGGTGCAGGGCCTCCAGCAGCATCACAGGGAGTTCTTTGTAGAGGGAATTTATCAGCTGGAATGTCAACAAGATTTCTGCATTCCTTCGTGTGGGGACACTGTGCTGTGGCAGCCCTGCATTTGCATGGAGCAATTCCTTAAATTAGGGTTTCATTTGAACAACCTTCATATATTGCCACCTACTTTACCATTGAAGGAAATCTGCATTTTGCCCACACAGTGTAGGTAACTGTTTTTCATTTCATTCTCACAACAAACAGTGATACTTACCATAAATCACATTAACCAGTTTAGTCTTTGTATTGGAGATAGAAGTTTTTGTGTGAACTGAGAGCTAAATTTTTAAACATCATTTAGATTAAGTTTAGGCTTCAAGGTGTTAAATATAATAAACTGGTTGTGCTGCCTATAAAAAAACAAATTTGCATTTGGAAGAAATAATCACCTTCAGTTTAGTATCCAACACCCAGGGCTACAGTTGTTGTTGACTGTTGGACTGTGTGATATTTTGTATGATCTTTTGCTTTGATGAACTTAGGGAAACTATAAATAGTTCAGCATTAGCTGGATTTAAGTGTAAATAACTGGAATGTGATGCTGTGGAGTTTGGTAGATAGCTACCAATATTTCAGAGGAATCTGCTGCCTCCTAGTTCTGACACAAAGGATTATCAAAGCTGGAAAGTTGTTACAGGTGTGGGAAAGGGAGGACCAGCACAGGCATTAATTTGAAACGACAAATATAAATTGATAAAACAGACTTTGTACGTTTGAGGCAGTTGGGTAAAATAAGAAAAATGAAATAAAATGTATATAGAGAAAATGAGGTAGGAGAAAACAGAAGGGAAGGAAATGAGGATACAGTGAACAGGAGGCCTTGAAAAGAGTAGTTTTCTGTGGGACCTAGCAGGCCAGGCTGAAGATTCAAGGTATGACATGTCCTTCTATTGGGATCTTTGATACATATCAATCAAGATGGAGGAATCACATTCAAGGAGACTATAAACAGTCAGAAATGTAACATAACTTACATTTGTGGTAAAAATGAGTCCTCCAAAGTACCCAAACACAGCTACAATGAGGACAACCCATATCTTGTAATCCCGGAGGTTAGGGAAACGATCTAGTATAGCAGTTGTGACAGTCTCCATGAGAGCAAATTGTGAATCCAGCCCAAGTGTGAGTAGCATCACAAAGAAGAGGAGAGACCACAGGGGCGAGACCGGCAGTCGAGCTACCACTTCAGGGTACACGATGAAAGCAAGACCTGCTCCTTGGTCTACAACATTCTTTACTTCCACTTGTAGCTCATGTGCGAGGAAACCAATGACAGAGAAGATCACAAATCCAGCAAAGAATGAAGTCAAAATGTTGGATATGGCGACAATCAGAGAGTCTCTGTTGAGGAAACAAGAGTGGACATAATTGTTTGATATCAGCAGTTGACAAGATTTTTGTCTTTTGGGATGTGATGCCATGTAGTTTGGTATTTGGTACAAATGCTTCAGAGGAACCTGCTTTCTCTATCTCCAGGGTAGAAGATGGAGGTTCCACCAAAGTGTTGGTACCTGTGTTGCAAACAGCTTGGCTACACATCTCAGGAGATTGTAATCTAAATACTACATTCAGGACCAAATATTATACAGCTCACCTTGAAACAGATTTTTTGTCCTCAAAGTGAATTCTTAAAATTATTCCAGAGACCAGCTTTCTGTGGCTTTCTTCTGTTGCTTTTGACAAATAGCACCTGACATTAGGCAGACTGCTACCTTCCAGATTTTTTCCGATTCATTAGTCATTCAGCCATAGCATTGTTAAATACACCATGAATAAATATGAAACAGGAAGGAGATGATTGCCTAGTTAACATTTTAGTTTGCCTGTTACTTGTTTATGTTGCAAATTGTTACTTTACTGAAAAGAATATGTTTAGTCATAGGAAGCTTCGGACTGAGTACATGTCGTATCACTTTAGCGTGGATGATGGTGGTGGTGGTGTTGTTGTTGTTGCTGTCGTCGTCGTCGTCGTCGTCGTCGTTGTTGTTGTACTTACTTGTAGCAGTTGTTTGTGAACTTGTTATATGAAGCTAAGGTAATTAGCCCTCCCCAAGCCGGACTTAGAGCAAAGAAGATCTGAACTGCTGCATCTCCCCATACCTGAAATTACAAATGTACAGTTGTAATTAAACTTTGTGGCTCTTGTGATTGATTACATGCCCTATTAAATGCAGTTTTTACACTTTAGGCTGAAAAATAAAATGCTCCCTTTACAGCACATAGCTCTCAGTATCAAACATATGTGGACATGCAGTGCGAATGTCTCTGTGTCCATTTTACTCTAATGTTTCCATAATAAACCATCTTTATGTCTGTCATTGCAGAACTTCGTAAAACTTAAAGTTTTTTGCTGTAAAAAATATAAGATTTAAATTTTTGTCTCCCATGTTGTGAAACTGTAAACATGTTAGGTCTGTACTAATGTTTTGAGGAACCTAGTGCCTTCATTTTCAGAAATGCTGCTCTAAATATGGAGGCAGCAGGTTCCTCTGAAATGTTGGTGATATCCTACCTGATTGCACGTTGTAATAACCGAAAACACTGTCCATGAGTATTGTTTGTGTCTTTTACTGACTTCACTTTGTATCAAGAATTTCTGATTTGTAAATTATAAAGTCTAGATAGACTATTAAATACTGTCTAAAATGATTATGAGTACTATATGGAAGTTGTTTAATTATTTTCTTCATTATTCTTATTTCTAAGCACCTATCATGATTCTTTAACTTTTTCTGTAAGAAGAATATTGTATTTCAGTTATAAAAAGTTCATCTGTATTGTATCATGTGTCTTGTCATCATACAAGTATGACAGTTACTGCATTTTAGCAGTTTTGGAAACAAAGGGGATATTAATTGTAGGAAACATTGCATTTGGTTTTGGCTGCATAAGTTCTGCATGGATTTCTAAGCCATTTGTTTCCTTTTTTTTTTTTAGCAGAGGTTGCGGTATGCGTGTGTGACAAGAGAAATGCATACATAGTTTTAGAGGGAGGAGTTGAAATGGAGAGAGGCCTCTTCAAACACGCAGGCAGATATGGTATGTTAATATTAAAATGTATCTTAAAGAAATAGGATGGGATGTTGGGGAATGGACTAACTGGGCTCAGGAAAGGAATCAATGCCAGACTTTTGTGAAAGCAAGAATGAACCTTTGGTTCCCATATCACGCAGGAACTCTCCTGACTCGCTGAGCAACTGTAACTTCTGAAGGGGGATTCATCTTCATGGTGCTAATTAGTTCTTCTTATCTGATCAAAACAAGAAAGCTGGAAATGCTCTGTGTATTGCTATGAAATTTCAGCCCACAGCACATTGCTGATGCTGTCAACTTGACTGCAGATAATTGTACATTCCTCCAGTTTCATTTTTAGATTGAATTTGAAATATCTTAATTCAGTCATTGTGGTTCAGTAACAGGTAACAGAGACAGAAAGGTAATCAATGAAACTTGAAATTTTGATATGTCTGAATTCTCTGTAAAAACGTCTAAATTATTTGGTTACAAGTTTGTGAATAGACGTTAACAGAAGGAACTTCTGGATTTTACATTACAACTTAATTTAGTTTGGTACCTATACCTGGGCATTTGTAAGTCGATGCCAATCTGGAGTCAGGTAGAAGAGAATACCAGTGGATGCCCCTGGAAGACTCACACCTCTCACAAAGAGTATCACCAGAACAACATAAGGAAATAGAGCTGTGAAATAAACAACCTGCAACAGTGTTACAACATTATTTAGTATCATCATCATCATCATCATCATCTAGCCAACATGAATTTGGGCCACTTGTTGATGCATTCTGATCTCGCACTTATAGAAGTCTCATGGTCTCCCATGGTTTCTTCTTCCTTTTGGATTATTTAGAACTAAATTAAATGTATTTAAGAAGAGTGGAAAAAAGTCTTTCCAAACATTCACTTGATGGGACTGAGGAAAGCCATGAAATACATCAATCAGTAGTGTTCCACAAATGTTTGTTCAGTTTATAGTCAGATAAGGATTCTATTTCCCAAATATTTCTGTACAAAACAAGCCAATTTGCTGCAACTGCTCCTCACCTACCTACCAATAGTCATATAATATACACATGTGCAAAGTACTGTCCTTTATAATATCATACAGATGTGCAACATAGTGTCTTTTATAATACACATTATGTGTAACAAATATACTTTAGTGTTCAGCATATGTGGAGAAATAAAAATAAAAACAGAAATAGTGTACAGTAACAAGTAATTCTGCAATTCTTGGTTTCTGGATTTTGTCCATGATCTAGTGTTCCAATACAGTTCAGTGTTTTAGAAAATGGATGTGTTCCATATGCATGTGAACGATTGTGGAGGCACATAACTCAGTTTGCTGTGCTGGAAAGAGCTATTCTGTAGCTCCCATGCCTCTATGTGCTTTCACTTGAGGACAGGATCAATTCCAATTCCCAGACATGTTTTTGGAACACTAGACAGACAACCCAGACACTGAGTGATTTAAGTGTTATGTTACATCATCACACCATGTCAGTTTTGAGGTTTTCATAGCAGTGTAGCTAAGGAGTTTGTTCCTCTGGGATACGATGCTGGGTCAATGGGTCATTGGATCCAGATGTTTCAAGGCAACATAATGGCCTCATCTTCAAAGGTCAAAATGTGAAAGAAGAATGTGGGAGACATTTGGATATATGAGTATGCATACAGAGATAATGTTAACAGTGATGGCTGATTGGACAGGTTGCCTTGAAACATCGAGATCTAATTACCTATTTATGGAGTGTAATATCCTAGAAGAATAGGATACCTCTGTTCACAACACTTTTGAATTGAATTACCCAATAAATTCAAATGTGTGGGTTTCATGGGCCATATCAGGATAGCTGATTCCATTACTGAAATGTGAGATGAGTAGCTCCAGGATGTTGGCACTGAATTAACCTGTGATGATATTTTTATATCTAAATAGACAGATGTATAGATATTGAGTTATGTAACAATGATACAAACTGTACAGGTAATGAATGGAATAGATGTGTATGCTGAAGAGTTATGAAGCAAGATAACAGCAGATAAGAGAAGATGCTCAAAACAGAAGAAGCCCAGTTTTGAAGGCTTACAGGAATCAGACTTTAATAAAAACAATTTCTACAATTTGAGCTAATCTTTTTGAACTACCAGTATTATGCAACATCACCTGTGCTCACCTTGCCTGATGACTGTACCCCTTTGCAGAGACACAGAAATACAATTATCCATGCTAACAGGAGACACATTGCCATGGACAACCGGATTTCTCCAGTCTCCTCAATTCCAGATGAAAGACCAAGTACTCGTCGCCTGTGGGGTGAATAAGAATGTAGTCTTTACGTTATACAAATGAGACTTCAGGGGCTTGGTGGTCCTGATATAAGACAGGACTGTCATTCAGAGCGTTTTGAATTTGATCCTTGGTCACATCTGCCAAAGATATAACTTGGGGAATGTGAAGAACGCTAGCAACCACACTGCCTCACCCCCCATGACTGGGGGCACACCCTTGTAATTCATAACCACCATTATATTCCCTGCACTGACCATTGTTCACATGATCACACCAATGTTAGGCGTAACACTATGCCATATGTTTTACCCAGTTGAACAGTGGATTCTGCACCCTTGTGTAGGTGTGCAGAGGATGACAGAAACCATAGCTGGAGGTACTAGACAGGAACAATCAATGTTATTTCATTACAAACATATTCTGTTGTGCACATAAATTTGTGTATGTTTTGTTTGCTTGTTTATAAGGCCAAAAGGTTTTAAAATATTATCATGTCTGAGTACCTGTACCTGTACAGTTCCTTTTTGTCAAACTGACCAATTAGTATGGAAGTATGTATAAATTTCTTGCAGCTGCAGTATTTTGTAGTACCTGCAAGCTATACTAGTGTAGAAGCACTATTAGTAAATACACATGACTAGGAGTTATAATACTACACTGTTATTTTAACTTTCACACCATGTCGTGGTAAGATGATTTTACATAAATTCAAGCCAATAACTTTTATTGCTGTAACTATTTATATATAAAAAAAAACAGCATATTGTAAATCAAATTATGTTATTGTCGATACACCCTTAGTCGCACAGGTGACAGGGTGATGTAACATCGAACTTATCTGACATACTTTCACAAACTACCTCAAATAACATGCA
>Ga0123352_10001208_pt1 | contig 33728 bp, 18 predicted proteins | sample TergutLab28metaG_FD_89700 | JGI IMG/M metagenome (GOLD analysis project Ga0123352, IMG submission 89700) | Labiotermes labralis P1 segment gut microbial communities from Petit-Saut dam, French Guiana - Lab288 P1 | ecosystem: Host-associated > Arthropoda: Insects > Digestive system > Gut ...
CGAAACGCAACTCTACAACCACAAAATAGGAAAATTATATACATTAGGTAGTAGAAGAAAATAAATAACTCAATAATTACAGAATAAAAATTAAATTGATTAAATTATTATTTAGTTATAGAATGATACATATTGAGTAAATGATAAAAGGGAAGCGTTTCCCCTATCTGAATGAACCATACCAAAAACTATGGATTTGCATCTCTTATGTTTTTATTGCATTAGAAATAAATAAGTATATTGTGTAGAAATATATGTATAGTGTATAAAAGTGTACAGTGGATGGACAAAAAGTAATGGAAACACTGGACAATATAGGAACAAAACTGTTTGTGTTGGCTGCACTGAACCTTCATTAGTTGTGAATAACCTTTGTTATTCATTTGTTTATTTACACTGCGTAGTGCCAGTGTCAGTGCAGCAGAGATTGTGTTTGGTAACAGTTTGTACGAAAGAGCTGAAAATAGGAGACATGTCAGATTTTCAAAGAGGACATATCATAGGTGCATGTTTAGTTGGAGCATCTGTAACCAAAACAACCACTGTATTGGGTGTATCCAGAGCAGGTTATGATGGCATATGCAGATCATGGGAAGAAATCATCAGCTAAGAGGAATAGTGAAGACCCTGTTTCCACACAGCAATCCGGCAAGTGCTTCACAATATCTGTGGTAGACCTGCAATTGCTAAACCTCTGATTACTGAAAACAACATTAAATGGCTAAAAATATGGCATGATGGTCATAAAACCTGGATGACTGATAATTGGAAATATGTAACATGGTCAGATGAGTCATCCTTCATGTTCTGAACATCATTCTGGGTTAATATTTGGAGTATGCCCAAGACCTGCCTGTCATTGTAATTACTGATTAAAATTTAAGAAGTAATTTAAAATGTTTTTCTTTTGAGTAGAAAGAATTTTATTCTTGGTACTTTATGCATTTTGAATTGTGTATGTCAATGTAGTGAAGGTGATGGAGGAAGTGAAGAGTTGTTGCTGAGTTTAGTTTTAATTCAGTGAGGAAGATGATCAAAACCTGTTCTCCAACGGTATCTGAACTTTAATGTAAGCTGTGTTGAGGATTACAAGCATGGAATGGAAAGGAAGAGTAGAATTTATTTTGTGATAGAGATTCTATGTAAGACTAAGTGAAGGATGTAGAACATACCACAATACAAATGCAGTACCTGTTCCAGATAGATGCAAAATAAGTTTTTTTTTTTTTAAAGTTTTTGCTTACTCATCTCAAATACAAGAATAAAAGTATAGTAAATGTCTGTTCGCAGTGTTACAGCAACAGGACAATTATAGTGGAACCATGACTATTTGCTGTTGCATATGTTAGGACAGTTCAGAGATTTCATTTGAGGTAAATCTTGTGTAGAGTAGGGATCAGATAATAGGTACTGTTTTAAGTACTGTCTTAAATGCTTTTATTTAGAATTTTTACTATTTGATAGAAGGGTGCTGAATGACTTGATTCCTGTATAACAATGCTTTCAGGGTACTGGTGTGTAATGTTTACAAATTAAATTTTCTAGCTAGAAACACTGTCGGCTACACAATATTAAACCTTTTAAACATCTGTATTTGCATATGCAAACGTATGTAGGAAAACCTGTAGAAATTCATTAAATTTATATTTAGGGAACAAGGAAGTTTACTGCACTTTTCAGGCATGCATATTCTCTGTTTTGTTTTCCACACCTTGGCACTTTACAATCTTATATTTTTTTGTTCACACTTTTCAGAAACCATGCACAAAAATTTAAATATGCACCCCTGTAGGATAAAGGTTATGTTTTAGTGTTGTGGAAGACAGGTTTTTTCCACATGTACGGTGGAAGTGCAATATGTTAAAGGTGACATACTCCCAAATTGTTGGATGTGCTGTGTACTGAAAATTGCATTGAGACAGGAGTACCTTGTCAAATTCTGCCCACCCGCCCAAAGTATTAATGAAGCGTATATGATTTTTTGTTCTGGATAAACCAGAATGTGTTATTAGATTCTTCTGAAAATTCGGTTTCAGCAGTGTCATTACAGTTTTTAATTTTTCATTCTAATAAGGTGGGTTGTATTTTCCAGTATTCTCCCAGGAAAAGAGTGGAATGTTACTTACCATTTTTATTTTACTTTACAAGTGTTTCTGTTTAAATAGATCTGAAAAATGACATGCCAGTGACTTTCATTTACAATCTGTGTGACATTTTGTAATTTTATTTATCTTTTCTTTGTATAATTCAGTCTGTGCAGAATTAAACTTCATGTTCTTGTGAGTGATACAGAAATTAGAGCAGTCCCTTTTACAGTATTGTGTAATATTTCTTTATTCAGTTATATGTACATCTTCATAAACGAGTGTTTCAAGTTGGGTACACAATTCTGTTGATGTTAAGGATAATATTTCTATGCAGTTGCAGGCCACTTTGCAGATACCCTTGTTGGAGAACGGAAGTGGACAGTTCTGTCTGTGCGTCGACTAATGACCAGCATTGGTCTGCTGGGTCCAGGAGTATTCCTTCTTGCATTCTGTACTGTTGATAACCTCCTGTCTGCTGTTGTGTAAGTTTTTTTCCATCAGTCATAATTTTATGTCCTGATTATAATGACAATATTTCATGTTATTGACTATCTTATGCAACCAATTGAACAAGTTTAATCAGATTGTTCTTGCCCCTCCACACACACAGTACATGAACAAAGTTGCCACGTAAAAACCTGAGGGCACAAAGTTTTGATTTGGTTACATTTAAGTTCTTATATATGTATATATATATATATATATATTCCATTGTGATTCATTTCTTTTGCCAACCAAGAGGATTTCGCGAACACTGAAGTTTTCCTCCCTATTTCTGTTGTGCAGTGGATGCTTCAAATATAAACCTCTAGGGGACAATATATCATGACTGAAATGTTTGCATACTTGTGTGTGTCCATGCTGAGAGGGCAGTCTGAGTGGTAAAACCATTCCTGCACATAGGGTTTGTGGCTTCTGTCATATTGTAAGGTTAACATGGATACAGAATTTCAAAGTTTTTTTTAGTATGCAGTATATTAGTGGTTACAGGATGTATCAATATGCAGCAACTATTTTACAGAGAACTTTACAACTAAGAATATGCTATTTAGAGGACTGTAACAGTACATATCAACAGATATGTCAGTCATCAGCACATTTGCTCATTTTGTATTCTTTGAAGGCCAGTAAAGTAAAAACACTGCAAATGTGTGTGGAGCATAACACGTGTGGCATGTAACCATAACAACTAATGAACATTGGTAACTTTTGTAACTGTTAGCAAAGGTAAGTATAGTAGCATTACTAACCTCGTAACTTGGAAATCAGTGGTAAGGCTAGTAACCTTTGCAGTGACGGAAACACTGGCATTATTGGTGACAAAGTAATGTTAGTCAAATGTAGGTAGGTCTTTATGTAATTTGCCTGTAATTTTAGGTTCACTTTAACAAAATCTGAATTACCATGACAGATAATAGTAAAAACCCTCTCTAAAATTTCATGATAATTCATCCATTGGGAGCCAAGTTGTTTGATGGGGGTGTACAGCTGGACAGAGAAGCATAGATGGCAGACGCAACAGTCCCTTTTTGGAACTTTGCAGATATGCCTAAACTTAAGCAAGTAAAATGTTTGATGAAATAGTATATTTGGACAAATGAAATATATTTGTTTGGATATGCTATACTGTTGCAGATTTGTGTCAATTTCAATGGGTCTTTGTGCCTGCAGCTCTGCTGGACACTTAAGTAATCATGCAGATATTGCTCCCAACCATGCTGGCATTACATTTGCCATCTCAAATACACTGGTGAGTTATTGTCATAATCTTCTTAAGTTGTGTCCATATTACATGAATTGGCTCCTGCATGAAAGTCTTCACAGATAAAGGATGGGGGAGAGTTCTGTTTGAGCAGATATTTCAGTGTCTTCCCATATTATTTTTCTTGTGTTGCTGTGGATAGAAATGGTTTTCTTTGCGAGTCAAAATTGTTTGCACCAGCTGATGTATCTTTCACCATAGGATGGCCTGGTGTTGTTTTATTTTTAAAATTATTTCTCTCATGAGAGTCAGCTGATGATGTGCCTGTTTCATCATTTTCTGGCACTCTGAATATGGAGAGCTGAGGTGAAGAAGGTAAAAGACAATATCCTTATACACCTTTTCGCTGATTATCCTACACATTCTGTGGAGCTGATCCTGTCAGAAATTGCTGGTGCCCCTAAATACTTGTTAGATGCTCCAGAAGGCAGTTTAGTTTTTTTTTTTTTGCAGTGCCAACCTACTGTGATCTCCATTGGGCTTCAGCACATTTGTTTTCAATATGGTCATCATGCGCCCTCCTTAGAGTTAACTGATTACCTGTCTTCTTGGTCTCTACCTGTCTGTTTTCAAATTTTTCTGTGAATTTTGACATTCTTTTGTCAGGGTTTAATTGTTAATGTTTTAATTTGCAGGCAACAATCCCAGGCATACTCTGTGGCCCTCTTACAGCAGAGCTGGTGACTACTTCTCATGGTCGCTGGTTTCCTGTTTTTGTGCTGGCAGCTGGTGTGAACTTTACTGGTGCTGTCATATATTACAGTCAGAGTTCAGCATCTCAGGTGCTATGAATTCAGTGGTGTAAACCTTGGAAGATATGCTAGTCATCACCTGGCAATCGTGTTAAGCCCACCCAAATGTATAGTGTAGTAAAATGAAGTCAATATAAAACTGCTGCCATCCAGTAACAAACACAGTCCTCCCATCTTACAGCATTATACCTAGAGATATGAGCACATGATATCCTGATCGCTACAAACTGGATGTGTTTGCAGACAACATACCGCAGGTTGTAACAGATTATAACACTTAACTTTGTAGTGCATATTTTTGCATATGTATTTTGTTTACTGCATATGTTCAGCATGTTTTAATTGCTCTTTTGTTGCAATGTTACATATGTTACAACTTTAACAATTTACAATACTCTCACAGCTGTTTAAGGTATTGTATTGCTATTATTATTAGTAATGTTTCTTCATGGTATAACACCAGTTGTGTGATGTAACATTACGTTCTTGCATCACAAGGGAGAGAAACACGAAACCAAAGTTCCATGAACTGGTTGAATATTCTGTGGTTGTGACATAAAAAGAGACATCCCATTGAATTCGTTACAAGGAAACAAGGCTTGTTATGGGCTTTGAAATCCTGCGTCTGAAGCCACCTGGAAAAATGGTAAACCAGTTTTGTTGTCAGCCATTCGAATAGTGACATGATGGATCTGTGTGAATTGATTCCAAATGAATAAATGACACACTGAATTCCAAGAGGACTGATGGACCTTTGAATGGTCATGAACAAGGCGATTAAAATCTGTCAGTTTTTTTTATGATTTTGATAATTTTTTGCATGAACAAATTCTGCCTCATAATTTTACATGCAAATTAGTAGCCCAGTATAAGGCGTCATTACAATTTTCAGATTGAGAGCATCTCACATTTAAAAAAGAAATAATGCATGCCAGTTCTTATAGTTCTTGCCTTCATTAAATGACACAGTGCTGTAAATCAGTGGTTTCAACCCTGTTTGAGTGTGAGGCTTCCTTCTCAACCTAAAACAATTTCAAAGGCCCCTGTATGCTAATAGTTGTACCTCTGGGTTCCATTACTTGACAAAATACAGAATGATAACAATCCATCATATCTCAGAACCACTGTATTCATATTTTATTCATCCCAGTAATAGTAACAGTAATAGGGGAGAAGATAAAGTGCTGGCAGGAGGAGCAAGACTTGCTGCAAGTTACATGGCTTCTAAGGGTGCTGGAATAACTCCCCCCTTTACATCTCCCCCTAGGTCTGTGGTCCATAAGTTGGGAACCACTGGTGGAAGTCCAGTGTACTCTCAGGGAATAGGGTGCTTCAGAGAAGATCCTTGAATTAAATGTCTTCTGAGAAAATGTAACAATTGAACTGTATTTAAAATGACACCAATAATGGCTTCCACTTTGAAGGTATTTATAGACCTCATTCATATTTGTTAGCATGTGGTCGTAAAACAGTAGCCGAGTAAATTCAGAGAATCATGGTGTGTGACATCCCATCTCATGTGCTATAAGTATGATCCAAAAAATGTGTCAGTTGACAACAGAAGATATTAATACAGTCAATAAAAGTTGTATTGATGGAGATATTTTTCCAGGTAGCAAATTCAGAGAAACTCTTAATTAGTCAGTAACATGATATTATATATAAGGAAGGTGTAAAAAAAACCTCCATATTGAGATGTACAAAGATAAATGTAAGACATCTTGCAGCCCTCAGGACCTGTCATGACTGAACACAGGACATGGACTCATGCTGCTTTACTTTGTTCTATTTTGATGATAAAAAGCCATGTATATTGGAGGTGTGAACTGCAGTGATAATGTGTCAGTCTAGCAAGCTAAATAGAAATTTGACAGTCTGACTGCAGAGATATCTAGGTGTAATTACAGTACACTGAAAAAGTATACCACATTTGGTAAGAAGACAAGTGAGATTTTGCATGACATCTTGAATGTCACTGAGATAATACAAGATGGTTTGAAGTCCATGTGGCATATGCACATAGTGTGAATAAAAAACTGTGATATTTTGCAAAGAAATCCTGGATACCAGGCTATCATTGCTGTTAAGAAGCATTTGCAGGCTTAGGGCTTCCAGAGGGGGCTGAATCTTACATTCGTGTTCAGATCATGTCCTGTCACATCTGTGCATGTTGCAAGGTGATGCTTTGCATGCAGACTTCCTCTGACAGAAAAGTGCCACAAATTTTCTCTAGAGAATTTAGATAAAGCACTGTGACATACTTTAAGGCAGATTGTTCCCAAGAATGAAGGACGGAGAGCACAGCAGAAGATCGGCCACTGTCACATACTTATAAGTACATGTCATAAGTAGCATATTTTGTCAATTTTTAGTGCATAAAAATCCACTGTCCATGGATTAAAACCTAATTTTTGCTGTAACTTCACAGGTAAACTGAACATTTAATAGTATTATGTTGGTGATTGCTACATAAACCAGCAGTCTAATTGCTCTGGATCCTCTGTCTGAAATTAATGCAGTGATTTTGTGTGAGGCTGTAAATCAGTTGTGACAGAACAAGCTGTATGATGAATTAAAGTGCAGAATTGATCTGACATCTTCTGCCTAAATAAATAATCCCATCTTGTTTTGCCTTATTACCTATGATATTAATCCCCTTCATAGATAAGGTACCATTATTGTGATGACAATAAATTTGTAAATTGTAAGGAACAGTATACCCTACATAGCATTCAGTAACATTCTAAAGTCTTTCAGTCATACACATTTTACACTTCAGAGTTATGTTAATGACTGCATTGAACTGTTCTTTGTACATTTTTAAAAAATTATTCATGAAAATGAAAACACACAGAAAAACTATATTACAATAAAATTCTGGGTCAGTTTGTTTTCTTTGTTACACAAAAGATATTAGTAAATGCATTTCATTTTGAATTTAGGAACTTGTCTATGAGTGTAGGTATAATTTCACACAAGAAGAGATTGAAAAGTAACAGTACTATAAAAAGTTTACTGCACGTCCTTTTGATACAATTTATTTCCTGTTTATCAACATAACCCATTTGTGCCTCATTACTATAAACAATGTGTGAAAACCTTCAATAATCTAATTGTAAAATATACATTTTGAACATTGGTTTTACATGAGTAATATCACCAACCTGTTTGTTGAATATTGGTGATATTACTTCAATAACCTGTTGAATATATATGTTACAGCCATCATGCACAGCCTACAGGCTGCATGTGGTCCCATGGAGCTTCTTGTGTAACTCAGTGATAGCTTTCCTATTTGAAAAATCTGGTGCAGATGTCTACAGTTTTAACCAACAAATGCATATAATTGTCATTTAATTCACAATATTATTTTTAAAAGCATTAAACTCCTACATGTTTCAGACCTTACTGGTCTATCATTGCGGAGTACGTAAATTGTGTTTGTATAAAAGTTACTAAACAGTATTCTACCTGTTGCATTTGTGGAAGAACTGGTTGGATTCTTTGGTGTAAACTGAATATGACTGGCAAACAGAATTTTTACAAAGTAAACTGGAGCAGCAAGTGGATGTACTGGAGGTATGTAGCTCCATGAATCCAATTTGCTGTGTAACAATTCTCTTTGCCACACATACTCAGTCTGCCGGAAAGAGTCACACTACTTCCACATATGCAACAGATCAAAATATTGTTAAGTAACTGTTTTATACAACAATAGTTTATGTAAACATGTGGGAGTTTAATGTTTTTCAAAATAATATTGTGAACTGAATGACAGTTGTGTGCATTTGTTGGCTACAGTTGTACAAATTGAATAACAATGCAGAGAATTGACAGTACAAGGAAAAAATAAAATAAACTGGTACAGATTGTTACCACTATTTTATGTTTGTCCCATTCTCAACTGAATGCAGTATTGAGTGAGGGATGACATGGTTGTGATGGCCATTATGACAAATATTGTTGTCTGGGATGTCACACCTCAGAAGACAGCTCTTATAGATTCTGTTAGTAAACTTCATAATTTGACTGAATTTCTATAACTGACATTATCACATGGCCATGCTTAGGTAACAGCAGTTGCCTTTTTTTAAGTCTAATGTGGCAATATTTTCGTGATTCATTCTCTGTTACTGTTAAGTTTTGTAGTTTCTTGGTTTCTGTTTCTTATATTTGGGACATGTCAGTATAGCGACTTGCTAAGGGCTGTAAAATCTGCAGATCAACTTGTGGTGGCAAGATTTTCCACACCTGTCCAGACTGGCCTTGGGTCCCTCCCAGCCTCCTGTACTGTGAGTACTGGGTCTCTTTCCTGGGGGATACAGCAACTGGGGTGTGGCATTTACCACTGACCCCCATATAATGCCAAGGTTAAAGAAACAGTACAGGTAAACCTCTGCTCCCCCTATGGGCCTTCATGATGTGGTGTAGGGGGGACTTTGCCTTTACCTTTAAGACTAGAAGGATATAACCTAAGAACATTAATGTTGCATCTGAATAGCTGCACAAAGTGCATGAACACTAAATGATAGTACCTTGACAAGTCATTGACCTGGTCTTGAGCATACATCTTGGCCAGCTGAATTGGCTACAGTGCCCAATGACTAAGACCAGCTCTTTTGACAACATCTGTAAGATAAGTTCCATTTGAGGATGGAAGTGGGACTAGTTTCTGAAATGTGCTTTAATTACAAAAATGAAGGAAGGAATATGTCCAAAATAAGGAGTGCTATGGAATAACTAGTATGTGTTCAGCCTAACAAAAAGGCTGTGGAATAAATGTAACAGTTACAACAACATATATGAAATGAACATACACTATGACAGTAAATACAGTAGAACTTATTGCAGACTTTTCAAACAACACTGTAGAACTGGAATGTTTCCATAAACAGGTACATTGCTATAGTGAAGACAACAAACATGTGTGGTCAATGCTGATACATATAGAGAAGTAGTGATTTGTTTATGTTACGCTGTCTGTGTTATTTGACACGGGTACCCCACAAATGAAAACGAGTATATACAGTTTCGAACTCAAGTCAGCCTTTTCGAAACGGGATCTTAGCCCTTTCTAACAGGCTCAACTGTGTAGGAATTTACATATCTGGCAATGGAAAACAGCAGTTTTCGAAACGATCGGCTTTTAAAAACCTTTAGATGTTGAACATATCCAGATGGACACGAGTATTATACAATGCACCAATATACTTTACTTTGCACTGTATACTTTATCACAAATTACCAGTTAATTTCTTTAACACTTACACAGTATATTTAGAAAAAGGCACAGAAAACTCAAAATGTTTATTAGCAAGTCAATATACAACGCATTTATATAATTATGAATTTCACGCAGGTTACCAAGATACAAGATTATGCACATGCAGTCGCCGCAAGATTCGCCTTTCACTTTTTGGTAAATGACATCCAACGATTTTAAATATCAATAACTTTTCTTTCCGTGTTGGTAGCAAGACTATCTATTTTGGCACAACAACATACCCACATCTCTCCCAATTTGAATTGTCATACGAATTTCACCTGACTCCATAGCAAAATCAGGACAGCCAATCTGTAGCAGACCATATAAACGTCACTTCCGAGAGCTCCGGTTCAGTGTTTAAAAGGTTTTGGAATTCTGCAGTGGTAAATGTGTACTTATAGATTTTTTAGTATCGCGAAACACGGATTACTGAATACAATAGGTTATTTCCCTTCTACACATTTGATTTAGAGACAATACATAGGTCTATTTTTCAAGTTTCAAGTCATAGCGGACGGAGTTCCGGTGCATGAATAAATTCCTTGTAGCGAAAACGAGGGTTAAATCGCTTTCCAAGTTTGTGATATGTCGGACCGAGAGAGCGGAGATGACCAGCCTCAGGGGCAAAGTAAGAGCTGACATCCGTCTTGTTTGCTGTTTCTAAACCAAAATGTTGCTTTATGCAATGGAATTATTGAATTTGACTGACCAAAAGAGTGTATTGTGTTTGTTATTATGTACTAGACTGCCTTGGTGCTAAGCCTGACGAATCAAGATGGCGTGGCTACAATTGCATTTCACTTGCAGATTTTCCTCAGGAAACTGCAATAATATAAGACAAGAGCACGTATTTACAGTAGATTATAGGAAGGTTGTCTTGTGGGAATTTACTGGCGAAGAATGTTTTATGTGTGTCATGTTCTTAGTCTTGAAACAGGGGTACAATATTTTTGTCGTAGCATACTCAGACAAGACACTGAAAACTTAACGATCGGAAATCCGTTTTTCGTGTTAGGTTGCGTACGTTTCTAGATTAAACACAGCGGCACATGAATCTTTGTCTTAATTTTTGTCAGATATTGATAATAAATATTGGTTGTCAGTTGGGAGCTACGGAAAATACTATTCTTGAGAATGTGGCAATACCCATGATTGCTGGTAACCGAATTTGTTACAAGTGTTCTTGAAGCCATCATGTTCATAACTATTAATAATGAAGTCACACGTTTGTTTTTGTTTGTTTGTTCTTTAACAGACGTAGTATATAACAGTTCAAATTCATCAGTTCCCTTTATGATGGCAGATGTAACTGCTGGCATCATAGGTTTGTCAGATTGGAAGCAGCATGTTTATGATTTGGGCAACATATGAGGGTGGTGGCAGTATTATTAAGAGTTTGACGAATGTAGTTAGCTTTGGTTTAAACGCTTGGAGAGTTTGGCAGCATCATATGATTAGTGTAATGCAGTTAATTCCTTTCATAACCTGCCTGCATATCGGCACTCATTTTATTGTGCACCTTGCACAGTTATTGCAATATTAAATTATGCTGACAGATGGAAAGTTTTGTTGTACATTAACAACAAAGTAGTCTGAAGGTTTTTATGTATAGTAGCCATGGAATGGTTTGAGTTTGTTTGTGTATGGGCAAAAAGTTGGTTGTGTGTGTGTGTGTGTGTCTACAGTAGCATTGTTTGTATTTGTGTGTTTATGAACTAAGGTTAGGCATGGGTTTGAATGTATTTTGGCAGCTGTAAATGTGTTTAGCAGTCACATCAATTTCTGTGCCATCTCTGTTTGCAGCATACTTTCAAGATGGTTTGCATGATATGAAAAGTGAATAGTAGGGAACAAATTCAAGTAAATGTAATAATTGTATGTTTACTGTAACATGTTTTTGCTGTCACAGGTACAAGTGTGCTTTGAGGTGTCTATGAGTAGACATTTGCAAACAGTGTGTGAATACCAGGCAAATAATGTGTTGCAGTATTATTTTCTTAATGGGTTACTAAAAAAATGCATTTTCAGAAGGTCTTGCTGGGATGTTATGCAGTGTAAATGGGCTGTTACGTACTGACATTTTGGGACAAGTAATCTGGGAAGAATTCTTGGAATACTTGACCCTTGAAGATAGGACTGATAGATTGTCCTGAAATGTCGGTAACTATCTACCATTCTACACTCTGTAACATCCCAGAAGAGCAAATATTTCATTTACACCATGGCAGAGGCCTGAAATCATGCATTTTTTGAACTTTGGAAGTCTCACTGTGCTTGATAGGTAAGACACAGAAAGTGAAATCTCTTCCCAGTGAATGTTAAGACATTCGTCATTGTGCCAATGCATACGTTTTAATTTTCTGGGATGTGCATATTTCAGTTTACACTGTGTTAATTTTGTACGCTGTTGATTTCTGTATTGGTTTTCAAACAACAGTTTGATAAGTGTCTTTTTGTGAAGTATAGACACACAAAGTGCTGATATGTTTTGATGTTGGAAATTATTTGGAAGTTTCTTTGTTACTGCACGTGCATTTTGTGTTCTTATATGTAAGAGAATATATTCCCATGTCAAAGTTTTTTTGTTTTTAGTAGAACAAAATTCCCTTCGGACATTTTCTTTCAGCTGTGTGATGGCTTGATCTTTACACTGTTTTCTTTCCATATTAATTCACATGAGTTGAGGTTGAGGGCAGCATGCTGGCCACAAACTATTTAAAGCAATTTTTGTCCCTAAATATTAGCCTTATAGTATCCTTGCACTTCCTGTGTGAGCAGTAGCACAGTGTTCTAAGACTACATATAGGAATTATGCCAGTGAGTTTATGCGTGAGAATAAAATATGAGTCATATTGAGAGTTTCTAGCAGCAGTGTTTCAGTGTGAGGATAATTTCATTTGTGCTAGTTCTCTGAGTAGCATGCTTGCTGTAAATGTCGAAACACAGAGTTTTGTTTACACATGGAAACAAACATACACCAAAAAATTGGAGAGTGGCTTACTGTACATGGACTTTTCTATGGTGGAACCAGCTATTTGTGAATGTATGTGAGTGAATTGGTTTGAGTCAAGCCCCATTCGGTCATTGCACAGGCGTGGCTTGCAATATGAAACAAAGTTTGCAGCTGCTGTTTGTATGTGTGTGTGTTTGTGTGGCTTATTTATAGGAAAAAATAGTTGGGTAAAAGTCTGGGTGAAATGGCCTTATATTTTGAGAACATGCACCCAGGTCACTAATTACATTCGCAGAAGCCCGATACTGAAAGAGATTTCATGTGAGTGTTATGAAGTGTTACACCAGCCATGATCTAATGTCACATTGTTTTAACTGATGTATGGATATTTGATCAGGTGGTCATGATTCCTGAAGCATCATTGATATGAGGTATTAATGGATAGCAAATCTGTAAGGGAGGTAAAGTTTCTCAATGGCTGCACTTGGGGTTTCCATTGCATGATGTGCCTTTTTTAGGTTTAAAGGGGCCGTATTCAGTAACTATACATTTCAGATTTGTGTGGGCGTGCACATACTCCTGCTGATATATTCCTTACACATCAGATTCTATTTTTTTTGGCGGGGGGTCAATTTGATTCTCATGAAAGTTTCGTCTGAATTGCCAGTGACACTGATTATGAGCTTAACACTTTGCATGGGGTTTATATTAAACACTCTGTACAGCCACTCCCTGACTTATGTAAGGATTGTGTTTCACGGAGCTTTACGCAAGTCAAATTTTATGTAAGTAAGAATTTCTATAAATTCCATTCTAATTTTTTGTCTTATGAGCAGAAAAAATTTCAAAAGTGTGCTTTGAAATGTGTAATAAAAAGATAAAGACAAGTTCCAGTACAAAATAGAATGTAATATAATGTAATTAAGCATCCCTTGCTATCTAATTTGATGCAGGGTACAAAATACATTTCCACAGTTTTTTTTTTTTAAGTTTGCACCAGGCAGCAAAAATTTATGTAAAGTCAAATTCATGTAAATCAAATATTTTGTAAGTCAGGGAGTTACTGTAGTCTAATGTAAACCTACTCATGACCAACACAGAGTATATCTTGCAAGTCATATATATTTTTCAGCTGTATGATGTATCATCTTCCGTATGAGGTGGGTTGCTGCAGGTGGGCCAATTATCGTCATTCTGCAGTGTTATATGTCATCTAATCCCATGCATCACTGTAGGCTTGGACTGATTCGAATAACAACGGACTTTATTGTTATCACCACCATTCAAATTTGTCTTGAGTTGGCATCAGTGTGTTTTAGTTTCATGCATTGCAGTTAGTATTAAGTTTTTTTATACAACATATTTGCAATGCGCTACAAACCAGAAGGTCGTAGTTTCAATTCCCGGTGGGGGTCATTGATTGACATAATCCTTCTGCCGGTGCTACGGCTGTGGGATCAATCCAGCCTCTAACAGAGATGAGTACCAGGGATATCTCTTGGGTGTAAAGGTGGCTATTATGTAAGGCTGATAACCTTGCTACCTCCACGTGCAGATTGTCTAGAAATTCTGGGTGCCTGAGCCTCCTGGATCCCACAGTGCCTATCTAGGCCTGTATAGGGATAGCTTTATCTTTACACTGCATATTTAAAGGTGTTGAAAAGGAGTTGTATTGACTACCAGGTACACAGTACTTGTAATAGGTATGTTGTTCATTATGTACCTCAGTTCTGTAGCTGAAAATGAAGCACTACATTCAGTATGCTTTCTGTCCATGCATTTTTGGTGCAGGGATTGTTACCATACACTGTATCTTTTAACATGCCCATATGTGAAAATGGCACAGGCTCAGACCTGACAAATTGGGTAGTCACAATTCTGAATTTATTCTGTCACCAAAAACACTTTGTAAATAGCGTGTATGTGTGGTTGTAGTGCATTGCTGTGAAAGTTCAAGGTTTGCTTGTAATTAGACAGGTATTCAGAAACGGGTGTCAGTGCATGTTACATATTGGTGTGAATTTATGGTCACTGAAATTCTTGCTGTTTTCGTAACATGCCACACACTAACTGTAACCAACGTGTAATGACTTTGTTGATTAATATGTGATTATCTGCAGAGCAGTTACTAAGAATGTTCATCTGTTGTATAATATGAAACCAAGCTTCATTGTTAAGCTTGTATTCTGGAGGTTAACAGTTAGAATCTTGACCAGGACATTTAAAGTCCTGAGAATATTTGTTTCCTCACCCTTCCAGAAAATTTTGGATTAGTATCTGAAATTGTACTGTGATTGCTTGCCTCCACATCCTTTGCATGTCATTATTCATTACATTTTCTGCCATTTAATGCTGTATAGTTTGAATTACTGCCAGCAATGTTAAACCAGAAACAATTAAACTGATTCATTTGAAGATCTGAAGATAGTTTGTTTCTTCAGCACTAGTGTAATTTATTCAACTCATATAATCTTCTACATGAGTGGTGAAACACAGTTTTATTCTGTATATTAGTTTTTATACAGTGAAATGGCACTGTGTCATATTTCATTGCTCTGGGTTATGTGCTATTTACAGTGATAGTTGGAGCTGATGTTCATATACATGATTTTATTTGTGCCTTTTTGATGTAGTAATGGTGTAAAGTTATTGGTGTTGTTTAGTCATGCGTAGTACTACAGTAATACAGCTGTAATATTCTTATAGAAAATTGTATATTTTGAAAATGTGGTGTTATATTGGCACTGCGATCTTTGTAAGACCTTAATGTGATTCTAAACTTTGAACTTTGCAGGTAAATATCATGGACAAGCAGGGGGTCTGGAGACTGGTGGAAGCTCGGACTTTGATTCTGGTGAGTGAGTGAGTGTGTGTGTGTGTGTATATGTATGTGTGCATGCATGCAGGCAGGCTATTTCGAAATTTAAATATTTTGAAATATATGTGTGGTGCATCCAAACAGTTTCCAGAGTGAACACAAGGTGACACTAGTGCTGGTAGCATGAACTTCTTTTGCCTGAAATAAGGGTTTAGCACATGTCATTGTTGCATAGTGTCTTTTTAATTATGTGTGTGTGCTCCATTTACAATTTTGGCTTATCTTGGAAAATGGCATGCTCAGATGAACACGGTGTCTGCAGCGGAGTTTGCTTCATACTGGGGGGCGAATGCTGTGGAAACCGCAAAAATGTTGCATGTAGCTTTTCAAGGGCAGACAGTGGACAGAACACAACCTTTGAATGGTTTTTCCAAGTTTAAAAGTGGCAAGAACTCTACTGAAAATTCCATTTGCTCAGGACAACTATCCACAAACAAAAAGATTACATTATAGATTGAGTGAAGGTATATTTTCACAAAAAGCAAAGGCTCACTCTCTATGAAGTTGATAGCAATTGTGAATTTAATTTGGGTGAGTTCAGAGCATTTTGACAGACAATCTGGTTATGTGTCTGAATGTCACGAAATTTGTACTGTGCCTATCGAGCGAGGAGCTGAAGGAGAATTGTGCTGATATGTGCGAGGTTGTTCCTCACTCCCTCTACTAAGCAGATTAGTGCCTTGTGCCTTCTTTCTTTTTCCAAAACTTGTAGATGGTATTAGAGGGAAGGAGATTTAATCATAGTACCATGATTCAAGCAGAATTGCAGGATGCATTTGCTGAGTTTCAAATAGTGAATGGTATTAAATGCTTTGAGTGATGGTGTGCAAAGTAGTCCCTAGGAGACTACTTAGAAAGGAACAACATGGTTATAAGGGAAGTGTTCTTATGGAGAACTAAATTATCCTGGAAAATATTTCATTGCTTTGTATTGTGTATGTGTGTGTGTGTGTGTGTGTGTGTGTATATATATATATATACACACACACACACACACAGAGATTTCGTAGCTGTTGGTTTCATTTTCCTGTCGCGCATAAATCTGCAGGGCATTGAGTTTGTGTTTAAAATGGTGTGTGTTACCTCTCATTATTAGATTCTAGAGAGAGAGCCTCGAATTGTGGCCCCCAAGTGTCAGAAACTGGTGCTGGCATTGTTAGGGGAGCTAGCACACCTGGTTCCCCTCTTATCAGCACTTTGAAATGGGCTGTCACTCATGTCACAAGTCATCAGCATTAGGTGGATGGTGTGTGTAAGAAATGTATTATGTTGATCAAAGAGTGTTCATTTGCGGCACTATTGCAAATTATGCATCACAGGCAAAATTTCACTTCATGTTTTATAAAAAATATCCTGTATTAACAATTTTGTGTAAAAGAACAACATACAGAATAGTGGAAAGAATTTGAATGACACATCCAGTGTTGGAAAAAAATAAAATCTAAAAAAATGTGTGTTGTAACAAATGAAATTTGTTGATGTTGGTTCCTGAATGGAGACAAGCCAAGGGAAATCTATGAGCCCATTGGCTGTTCAGTGTGGCATGTCAGAATCTGCAGCCCACAGGACAACATGACTTGTTAATGTTATACTAGTATAAAAGTGTAGGTGTTCAAATGCTCTTTCCTTTAGACTGGGAAGCAAGAAGCTGGTATTGCAGCTGATTTCAAGAATCAGTAGCCAGTCGATTTATTGATCCAGAGCTTGTGCTTTTCTTAGATGAGGCACGGTTTACATTAATGGGACTGTGAGCACCTAGAATAACATTTTGGTGTCATGAATATTCCAGTGCATTTCATGAAGTTCTGTCTGTATAAACTTAAAGAATTACAGGGCCCTGGTTTTTCGGAGAGACAGTAACTCACAGATTGCAGCCTCCTGTATCTCCAGATTTGAGTATATGTCATTGTCATATGTTTGGGACTCTGCAAGACAGAGTTTATACCGATAATCCAGAGTATTTGCCACAATGGAACCATTGTATTTGAGAAGAAACTGCTAATCTTTTAAGATGAGCTTTGTGATGTGCTGAGAAGTGTTTTTATAATGTGAAACACATGTTCAGAAGCCAAACATTGGCACCTTTATGGGACACTTCTATGGAATTGGATAAGGTGAGCTGCAGGGTAAAAATGGTCTCTAAATATCAAGTGTTTACAATCTTCGTATGTGATAAAGCTGTTGTGATAGTTGCCATGCCCATGGACACAGTTTTACAGAGTGTTTGTAGGCATAATTGAATAGAAAATTGGTTGTGACTCAAAATAGTGGTGGTGAGGCTGTTGAGGAGCTCTGTCTTCACTCTCACACATCTTTGTGGTATGCACAATTGAGTCTAGGGTGAATTTTACCTTTCACCTGTATGCTGCATGTTTGTAGTGAAATGTTAGGAACATTGTTAGTTAATTGTCACCTGTGAATGATTGTGGTTGTCTAGTGTTCCAAAAAGTACAAAGTAATGCTGCATTTTGGGAACTGTGTATGTTCCCAAGCTCTGGTAAAACGAGGTGAGGGGAGGTTCCTGTTGAATTTGGCCCATTAGAAAGAGCTACAGACAATCCCTGACTTGCACAATTTCAGATTACATGATTTTTCAAAGATTAAAAAGAACCAGGTAATAACAATTTGAAGTGTGCACTGATTTTTTCCTTGTTGGAATGCAAGTGCAGTGAAATGAAGGTGGCTGAAGAATACAGCTGCATGGTATCTATCACAGGTAGTGAGGTGAGGGTGGCAATCCTTTTTTGGCAATATGATGTGTTTGCACTTGAGTATGGTGGGGTGTGATAATTCCGTGTCTTATCAGGTTCCAGTGGAGTTTGGATTTCAACTGGGACTTTCCTTGTATATGTGTATGTAATTGATCATATGTATATCCGGTTATGACTTGCAACGGACCTTCGGTAGTGTAACTGTTGTGTAAGTTAGGGAGGGTATTTTCACACCCTCATCTGGTCTTGAGACTCTGAATCACCCTAGTGGGCCCAACTGAGTAGGTGCATCCTGGGGGAATGAAAACATGCAGTTTATGAAATGTTACATTACATTTTATGCTGTCTTGGACAGTGAATGATAGATGGAAGTCCAGAAGTCAAATAGTTCCAAATGGCACTGTGATCTGATATTGCAGTTTCATTTTAATTTAATAACTGTCCAACAAGATGCGTCTTATTCAGTTTATTACATTTCTGTATGCAGCTCTACATGTTTCGGGCGTTGATACCCACCATCAGGAGTTCGTACAATTGTAATTACAGCTTCTGGTATTGATTAACTGCAATGAGTAAAATATGCTGCTATTAATAGTAATATATAATTTAAAATTCTAGATTGGTCATATTGAATGTTAATAGCCTTGACGAATATGTGTATAAAATATTGGTGGTTAAAAGCAGTATTTTTAAATTATGTACAACAAAATATATAGCTATATACACACACACACACACAGAATCGTAATTTAGGTTATGTTGAAGTTTTATCGGAAAATACAATAAACATATTATACATTAATATTAATAGCAGCATATTTTACTCATTGCAGAAGCTGTATTTACAGCTGTACCAGCTCCTGATGATGGGTGTCATCACCCGAAACATGTAGAGCTGCCTACAGAAATGTAATAAACTGAATAAGTTGCATCTTCTTGGAAAATTATTAAATTTGATTCGTGATGCACGGACCCATGTATATAAAATTCATTGCAGTTTCATCTTTGTGATGAATTCCCACACCATTACAGTGATTCCCAAACTTTTATGTGTGTGACCCTAAAGTAGCATATGGTACATGACCTACGACCCTACCGTGGAAATGGCAGTTGGTAGTAGCCAGTGATATTTACTGTGAATGAATTAATACTAATTCCTTTTCTTGAACAGTACATCACATTGCCACTTATTTAAAAAAAAAAAAAATTAAATTTTTAATGTTACTTATCAAATCCAGTATTTTTGGGACAATATTAAATTCACAGAACATAAAAGAAACAAATCTTTGGGAATCATTACTCACACCTTGTGTTTGTGCAGCTGTGAATGCTCCTGTCTTAAAGTTTATTTTAAGAGGTCACAGGAAGTGCAGTTTATAATCAACTGATTACTTCTTTGTTGAGAGCTGAGTAGGCCTGATTAACCATTGTCCATTATCTGTTACCAAAAATTTATCAACAGAGATAATGCATTATCTTGTGTTTTTTGATGTGCGAAGTGTTTGCTGTAGTTGATTACTGGAATTATCAGTGGAGGTTATGTATTGTTGGGTATATTTCCTTGTGTATTATAGGGAACTGTCCTTAATAAAGGTGTGTTACTGTTAATGTACAATCAGTTAATCAGAAAGCAGTACAGCAGACCACTTTCATTCTGCCATTACAGTGTTACTCATGGAGCAGTTATGGTGGCAGCCCTCATGCCACTGCACTGTAGGTTCCTCATTTGTGGTCATGCTTGTGTCAGCATGCAGAGTAGTGCACAAAAGGCTGCGTCTGCCTGTTTGTTACTGTTTTTAGATATCATGGGATAAAGAATGTACTTCAATTGTATTTTTTATAGTCTGTAAAAGTAATTGTGGCCCATGTGTTTTATTCATATATGGAAAGGTGGATGTATGAGTTGATAAGGATGCTAAGGATATAAAAGCAAATGGATGTCTTTGCTAAGGAGAGTGGAGGTGATGGATGGATAAGTTGGACAAGTGAAAGAGCATTGCTGCAGTCTGATGCCATTGTTGTGCCAACAAATTAACAGTTTATTTGATCACGAAAAATGAATGCAAGGTCAGGCGAAACTCTGAAGCTAGTGTTCCGTCGAAGTGTAGAAATTTTTTTCTGTGAGTTGCTGTGACCCTTTCCTCAAAAAATGGAAAGGACGTTGTGTGAATGGCTGGAAGATGAGACAGAGAAATGGTTGTCAGTGGTGCTGTGATGAGAGAAAAGGCCGTGACAATAAAGGTTGGATTCAGAACTACCTGAAGTCCATGAGGTTCTCTTTGTCCTTGATAATACTCCAGGGCATCTTTAGGATCTCTGTTTTGACCATCCAGATATCAAATTTAAGCATCTGTCTAGTAGCAGAACCTCACTGCTTTCCTGCTGAACAAGGGATTCATTTTAACAATCAAGAACTGTCATTGTGCTGCCTGCAGTACCTTGACCACGAGTGCTGTATTAATGTCAGTGAAGTTCTCAGCTTTCATGCTGCTGAGTGCACTGAGTAGGGACTTGATCAGCTTTCAGTGCCAATGGAATTAGGTTCTGACACCTGTGGAGATGCCTTATCTGACTACCAGTGCTTGGAAGAAAGGCCTTCAGATGGGGGTTAGGTTAGGTGATAAGTTCCTTGAGGTGAACCTCTTTCATAGATAAGTGCCTGAAATGAATGCATGAGCTGGAAGGTATGTCACCTTGCAAGGAGGTGTATAAGAACATGCAGAAGACAAAGCAGTCAAAGAATATGTCTTTCTTCAGTAAACCTTTTTCCTCACCCTCTGGCATATGTTCCTTGTCATCTGATAAGCCCGATCACTTTTGGCCAGGAACATCATCACCATCATTCCACTAAGCACCAACACGTGTTTTTGTGTTTATTAATCATAAATTTATCATATATATTATCATGTTGCATGTGCTTTAGTTGCCCTGTCAGTTTTTTGCCATGATTTCTTTAAGTTCTCATGTCGTCGCATCATTGGTGGAATTTTGAAGACTGAAGTAGTCGTGAACTCAGGGTTTGATATAGGTAACAGGACCTTTGTGAGCTAGTAATGGAGGTGTCAGTGCATGGCGTCAGACATGTCACTCGGTGTGGGTGAAAGGAGAAGAATAATTGGCTCTCTGTGTCTAAGTGGCCATAAATTCTGGTTGATGCTTCTGAGTGTTGTGTTAATCAAGTAAGTCCCTCTAGTTATACACAGTTTTATTTTATGTACCCACAGCAGAGATTCTCTACACTAAATTTGCTTTGGTGTGACTGTAAAGTGGAATTAAGATGTGTGCAGTGCCTTGAATGAGTGTCTGCGTGAATTTTGGTTCAGAATGCCTCATTTTTACAACATGTTCTCACAAACGTGGATGTTCCCAGTCAAAGGTAAAGGTCAATTTGTCCATGTGCAGAATGAAATACCATGCCATGAAAGCATATTGGGAGTGGGGTGTAGCTTTACACTTTCATTAGATCAGGGCGAGGTGGAGGTGAGTGGTCAGCATCATGCTTCAGCCACTTTACTGCTGATGAAAGAGCACCAAGTGTGCTGTGAGAGTATATAGGCTTTTATTTTGTTTTGTTTTGTTGTTTTTATTTGCGGACATAATTTTATTGCTGGATAGGAGGGTGGGTGGGCCTTAGGTTTAGTGTGGTTTGGAGAAGAGAAATATGTTGTTACTGCTAAGAATTGAACCTTGATTTATAGGCCATCCAACTTGTGTGGTAGTATACCAAGTTAGCTATATGAACAGTATAATCAGAACTGTAAATTTGAGGGAAATTCCGTTCATGGGGGTACAGCATTTAGCATTTTTCAACCAAGGCATTCAGGAATTTTAATTTCAATGTTTCACTGCTCTGTTCACCTACCAGTTTCATTTTAATAAGTTTTAAGACGTTGTCCATTTGCAGTGCTTTGTCTACATCCTCCAGTCTTTGCATATTTTATGTCACTTGGTTTTCCTATTTGCATTTGGTATTGTACAAAAACTGCCTAGGTTTTTCGGTTCTATGCTCTTGGCACAGCTGGCTATTTTCTTGTATGTTATTGTATTATGTTTAACCATAAATTTGCACCTTTATATGGCGTTATATTCAACAGTATATGTGTATTGTTCTATTTATCATTGCTTGGGGGGCATCTTCCTTTTCCTGTGCCTCTCTTCATACCTTTAAGTTTGCAAATTTGGAATCTAAATCATGCTGTCCCATTTCTGCCCTTCACATTATATAAGTGTATACCAGTATATACAGTTTCCTTCCCCACTTCATTTTTAATCTAACCATTGAAACTGTAGGTCCCTCTTCGGGATAAGTGACATCTCTTAACTACTACCTAACACTCGTTAGTGAACTCAGGCTTATAGAGATGATTTCACTTGCTTTTAGGAATTCTTTACGAAGTAAAGAAAGCCGTATGTGAAAACTATGTCCGTTCGTGATAGATCATAACATAAGTTAAACGAATATCTCCTGTAATTAACACATTTTTAGCCCAGACAGTAACAACCTTGTTTCAGCACCTGACAAAAAAAGCCGATTTAACCCAACTTTTGCCCCTTTTTAATAACACAAATAAACCAACAACGGCACAAATAAATCAGCTCCTAATAAAAACAAGTTAAAACAAAAGTACAAAGCAGTAAATAGTACCCACCTATCTCCCTACAAATATTCAGTACTCTCGTACCAACAAGCCCCATTTTACACCCAACTAAATAAAAAGTAAACAGCAACCAAGAAACACTCTCTGGTAACAAAAAATACACATACAAAGTACAGACCCAAACATCGACGTATATAGTTGATTTGGGCCTGTAATTCAACAATCCTAAACTTATCTTTTCGTAACCCATAGATAAGTTTAGGATTGTTGAATTACAGGCTTCATATACATAATTCATACCTGAAAATAACAATGTATAAATATAAGATGAAAAAGTATCATTAAATCTATTTATTGGTAATGGCTTAGTCACTGGCACTAGAGTGCCAGTGACTAAGCCATTTATCGGATTTTTATGCAGTTCGGTATAGGTGTTCATATCAAAAAGTTGTTAGGCAAGCGCAGTCGGCTCAATTTGTCACCCCAAAGGGCGTAAACGAATTTCTGCCCTTGCTTTTAGTGTTACTTGACCGATATGGATGGTAGTTCGGCGTGGCAAGTGTATGCGTAATGCTGTTGATGTGTGAGATTGCTGAAATGGTGCGTGGAAAGTCGTACTTTATACTGTAAATGGATTCTACCCGCGACTGTCAGATTTCGTGACCGAATTTGTGAAATTGGGTATGGTAGATCACACGTAATGTTGTTTTGAAGTTACGAGTTTCGTGAAAATTGGTGCAGTGAAAGCCGTGCTGACGTGAGTAAATTAAATTTTGCCTTTGTTTTCAACATTTTCGTTCGGCTTGGGAAAAATTCGGTATGGAAGATGTACACGTAATGTCGTTGGGCAGTTAACAAGCTTCATGAAAATCGATGCATAGAACCGTAATTCCTTACGCGCGCAAAGAAATTTTTGCACGTTTTCTACCTTCTGTCCGACTTGGATGAAATACGACATAGAAGATGTACACGTAATGCCGTTGGGCATATGTGAGTTTCATGGATATCAGCTGTGTAAAAGTCATACTCTACCTTTCGAGACGTTTGAATTGGTATGCATACCCGCCACATTTATTGTCCAGTTTGGTTGAAATTCTTGGCAAGATTTATTCATATGATGTGGGGCATTTGTTTCATGGAAATCAACATAAGAAGAACCCATTTTGACATTCCTGGGGACATATGTGCTGGGGCTGCGGGGGTGGGGTGTTGCTGGGTGATAAATGAACGGCTGATACAAGTTTCGCAATATAAAAAAAGACTGGAATCTGACAAAGATTTGCGTTTGTCTGCTGCTGACATTGAAAAGTCGATTGATTACAGGATATTTGGAAAACAGTGGAAAGAGCAAATATCAGAGAGTTAATGGCGAATATAAACGATTGACAGACTCCACCATAGTCTGATACCTTGGCATGAGATAAAATATTGTCAGGCTAGCAGCCGCGTCAGGTGGGTGCCAGCCCGACAATATTTTATTGAATTCAGTTGCCTTGAAAGCTTCAAATTACGTAACTTGGAATGCACGCGCCGACCTCAGACATCCTTGTCTGAAGTCACCTATGGTCTTAACCAGAGGCTACTAAGCACAGCAGACCAGCGAAGGCTGGCTGTAGCAAGGTAGCCTGGTGAAACAGTGGTTGGCATAACGGGGATCGCCAACCTTAACTGAGGCTTGTTATGATTGTCAACACTTGTAAGACAAATGCCATGGTTGTTTGAAAACGGGCCCAGCCTGGTTGCCGCAGTCATGGAGGCCTTCATCCAGTATGATCAAAACCTCTCTGCATTCAGTCCTGGGATGTCCACCAAACAAGGTTATTCTTCCTGAAGGACGTAATTGCCATATAAGAAATGCCTCGTAGGAGCAGCAACAGTCTGTATGAGCGTGTGAAGGCCTTCAGGCAAGACAACCATTCGTGTTAGCGTAAACCCTTCTCATGCGACAGTTTATATGGCATGTTTTCGACAGCTCAGCAATGCGTTCCCGCATGTAGAAGTGTTTTCACCTAGTGGGAGAAGTTGACTTGCAGAGAGGTGGTAGTTCCGTCCCATCAACGTTTCACCCAGCAAAGCGTCCTGTAAACACTGAAGCATTTGCAGCTGTTCTCATTTCTCTCTTTCTGCCATGCTGTTCTGTTTCTTGCTGTTTCAGACCACCGTTTTCTCCAAGTTAGTTCCATACAGCACCTCAGTACTTGCTGAACTTTTCATTGTCCACCCATTTTTGTCCAGCACATGTGTGAACCAATCCTGTGATACCTGATGTGTTACGGGTGACTGCTGTCAGAAAGACATGCTTCTGTACCATATTTTCGGTGGTTTCTGTCGTGATGTTTGCGCCTACTTCGCCGGCTGCGTACGTTCGCATCTTGCACACGCCCTACATTGTCACCGCTTGTGATGACAGAATAGCAGAACAGCACATCAAAGAGCGTGAGTCATGTTGCGAATGACGGTTGATCGGTCTTGGTATTGGGCCCACTTTTGGAGTTCATGGCCGGATGCTAGTATGCGTATCGGAAGTTTGCTGCTCTCTATTATGGTTCCCACTCCGACTCGAGAGTGGGTCTGTGCCCCTGCTCTTTGTCAGCTTCACATATTTACAGTTTTTGTTTATATGCTTATTTACACAGTGGCCTTAAGGGATATGTAACATATACACGTCCTGTATCAGCACAGACTTTGTGCTGCAGATGTTAACCCTCATTTCCTTACCTTGTTATGGCAGACGGTAGAAGGCTTGACCGCAGCCAAGTTTCGGAAGCCTTTACTACCTGCGTCGGTCTTGCCATTTCCATTCAGTGTTACGAACGTTTTCATTCGTGTTATTTTGTATGAGCTTGTGAATGGAATATATACAAAAAAACAGAGCCAGCATGGTTCCTTGTACGCAGCATAGCCAACAGCGCAGATACACATTCCTCCAGAAAATTGGTCACATCTTGCTTGATTCGTGAACGGCTTAACACAAGAAAGCCTTGCTGCATTCTCAGTAATACAACTGCAGTTAGTTTCTTAATCAGAGCAAAAGAGGGCATCTTAAATGAAAAGCTTTAATGGACGTACAGAATATGTTAACGAACTGCTTATTTTTAGCAGCTCTGAAAGTAAACATGTGCGATTTTTTTTTTGAAAGACGCTGTTTATTCCGGCGGTACAGGATGTGATAAAAGTAGTGTACTTCCAACAGGAGCTCATTTTTTGTTCTACATGGATTTAAGCTTTTTGAAAAGAAGGCTTCTTGTATGATTTGAGAAATCAGAGCTTCCGTCAAATAATTCAAAGAGTGCTTGCTTCTTATAAGCTCATCGGTCTTCCACGGAACGTTCCTGTTTTGATGCGAGATAAGCCAGGAGGAAACAAATGTGATACGTTTTGTTGACTATGAATAATACTATCTGTTGGGATGTGATGCCTTGTAATGTGCCGACGTTTCGGCATAACGTGCATCATCAGGATAGAAAAAATTGGATGCAACGCGTTCCTTCTAAACACCACTAATGTACTACCACACTACACGACTACACATCGCGGAAGATCGATATGCTTCACGATGTCCTTAACATTTTGATTTAGTGCAAAGCCGAGTCACGCAACCAACAAATAGGGGTGAAAGTATGGCGCTTGGGTCCGCGGTTCATATCCCAGTTTTGTGTAAAAACGTATTTATTTTAATTTTAAAAAATGTGTAGATTTTTTGTCGTTTTAAAATTGTCGGGAGATGCGGCGCTGGACTTCATAACGACGTCGTTGTCAGGAATGAGAAAAACCGAGTGAAATTAACTTCCGTAGTGGGTCCAAGGTGGTTCGAAGGCGAAAACACGACAGAGATACGGTTTCTAAATTTAGCAGTGGCAGAATTTGTCCCGACATTAGTTGTTCCAGAACGTGAGATGAGTGGTGGTAATGTTTATAATTACTGGCGTGATGTAAGGCTTGTGATTCCAAGAACAAGCTGCCAAACTTCTCTGTCGCTTTGCCATGTCATGACTAATGCATCAGCTGTGAGCCAGTCGGTTACGTCATGTGACGTAGTGACTTGTGATTGGTGGGGCTCCGCGTGTGCCGCGTTCCAGTGCAACATTCCATTGACATGAATGGTTTTAAAACCTGAATGGAAGGGGAAGGTACGGATGAGCGTAACATATGATTTTCCCAGTATCATTCTTACCGGCCGGTGAGATTTCACACGCGGTAAATGTGGCGAGTGTGTAGTTTCACGTGGTTCGGGCTGACATGTGCTGCATGGACACAACAATGGAGCCTGAACAACAGGTGGCCGATAGCTGGCAGTTCGGTAAAATCCAGTACTGGCATCCTCCAGGTATTTCTGATATTTAGTATTGAGCGGGAAGAGGATTTCAGTGTGACGCTGAGTGCTCTAAACGCAGCAGCGTTTCTCTTAGTTCTTTTGGGTACTGGAACTGTGTTTTATATTAAGCGTGTTTGATTATTCTGCTGCGTATTTCCAAAACCTGTGGTAGCCGGTCAGAGGCTTATATCTTATTCTGCTTAATCGTTTATCAATGTAGTTTTATTTAAGAGTAGAGATAGGATAATGACTAATACGACTGAGAGAGGTTCAGTATGTATGTACGTATATATATATGTTTGTGTGTGTGTGCGCACGCGCGCTCAAATACTTGCGTGTACGCACAAGCACGCATGCACGTACAGTGTTGGTGTGGTATCTGTGAGAAGAGTGTCTATGTCTAAAAAGGAAAGAATTTTTGTCTGAGATCGCCATTCTGCCTGCATGTCCCACATCTGAACTTTTGAACCTCATGACTGATTGTCACGAAACTTTGTATGAACGATCCTAGTAATTAACCAACTTAATGCACAAATTCTTGTTTCATAATAAGTTTATTATATGCCTCTACATGTTTCGAGCACTATGTGCTCATCAATATGAAGTCAAAATTGTATTGTACAGCATCTCGTATCGTCACACTGAAACAAGTGAGTGGCAAAAAATTACTAAAATACAGTTTTATAAATATGAGCTCATATTTATAGAATTGTACTTTAGTAATTTTAGACCACTCGTTTCAGTGTGATGATACCAGATGCTGTATAATACAATTTTGACCTCCTGATGATGAGCACATAGTTCTCGAAACATGTAGAGGCATATAATAAACTTATTATGAAACAAGAATTTGTGCATTTAAGTTGGTTAATTACTAGGATTATACTGAGATGCACGGTCAGCAAAATATCAAAATTTACATGAACGGTATGCCGTTTGATGACACCCCAGCGCATTACATTTGTGATTCTATACATAGCGGTCGCACAAACTCATGAGACTGGAGCGACATTTACCTATTCTGAGGTCCTTAAGTGATATCTGGTAATGTCGTTTGTTAATGTTTTTGCGGGATATACAGTGAGGTGGCGCTCATGCAAACATTTTCTTCTAAGTTTTCGGTTTTTATAGCTGGAACTGTGAATCATTAGGGCTGGTCTAGTGAAGCTGTGTCGGAACTAGGACATAAACGCACCTACGAATTCTCTATGATGTAACGTAAGTCAGCAACAAAAAGTATGGTCTCGATGCTAACCACTGAGGTATTGTACTTAAGGGTAAGTTACTGACAGCGATAAAATATAAGAAGTAAATCATAGCACTGCTACACCCGCAGATCTAATTCAAAATTAACGGACTATGTTGAGTGGGTAATAGTAGTACTGTATAGCTAGAAATCTCTGCAGTTGGAATCCCTTATAAACGACCGTTGTGTATGTCATGATGCGTGCTTGTCTCGTATTGCTGTTTTTGTATCGCAGATTTTGTTAGGAATTGAAGTGGGACATAACTTAGGTTATGCTTGAATGTACTGGGGCGGTATCTTAAAGTTAATTACCATATAAAGTTAGTACAGCGTGGTTACTTCCAAGGAACAAAGTCGGAAAACTCGGTCAATCGTGAACCATTTTTTTAGTGAAATTATGTTGTTCTCAATATTACTGAAGCAGACGTGCTTGCAGTCGTATTAGACAGATAAAAGCCGGGCATGCGTGCGTAAAACGCACTTTTTGACAAGGGCGCAAATTCACCTCGTTTTCTCTGACAGTTACGTCTAATGTTCAACAGTCCGTCCGATCAGTTCGATCTGTCACCCTGTCTGCAGCGAATGCAGTGATGTCATTGATGACGTTGTACGTGAACTCAAACCCTATTGGTGGAGCTTCAGCTTGCAGGATGCTGGCTGTGTGACGTCATCCGTCGTCGGTGACGTAATGTTAGTTCACCGTAATAACCATATCCACGTGCCCCCTCTACCTTCCCCAAGCGCCATTGTCATAGTGACGGATAGCGCGGCACCTGCTTTAATTCGAAACACCGCATAGGAATATTAAAAAAAAAAAGTTATTTTGAAATGCAGCGGACATTTGGACCCGTAACCTGACTGTAAGCATTTACTTTACAGCTCTTGCAATTCAATTCAGTGGGTAACACGCATTTTGCTGGTGAGCGTTATTTCCTCGGATTCGGCGTCGTACCTTCAGTATTTCCGGTGAACTTAACCGCTGTTTAAAACGCGTTTGTGATTCAGTCTCAGAGGAATGTTTCATTTCGTGATGTGTGTTGTTTTCCCGGTAAGAGTGTTTCGTTTCCTGATAGGAACGTTTCATATACTCCGTAGTCGGCCGTGTATGTATTAGACGTGAATGAGATATGAGATTTTGTAAGTCTCCTATTTATGAGTCTGTTGTTTTATAGTCATTCTTTATTCTTAAGTGCATATTTGCTGACCCAGTCAAAATGTTATTCCGGCTGAAATAATTGAGAAGCTCAACTAACTTTTTTTTTCCTGGGTTAAATTCAGTTACAGAGGTAACTTACCGAAGGTCTCTGTCGAGTGGTTATCGCACCTCTTTTCTTTCTGGAAGGCACGGGTTCTAATCTTACTGTGATGTCTATTAGAGGTGTTCCCAGATTTCCTCCAGTACCTCAAATTAGGCCTTGTCCACCTCCTACATCCGTTACAACTCATCATCCATCACCCTCTCGTTAGGCGCTGTTAATGTGGCCCCCTGACAACCTCTTTAAATAAACCACAAAGAAGCGTACTGCTGTCGCCAGTTTGCAGTGAGCAGCGTTTCAGCCGACCGCTTGTGTCAGACTACAGACTGGGTTACCCGTCTTAACGTCGCTGTCCTGCTGTAATGGATGGGCATATTATTAAAGTTGAGAGCCGCAGTCACCAGAACCATGGTAGTGTCTCTCCGTCCGGCGACGCCTTGTTCAGCCGACCTGGCAGGGGATCCAGGAGGTTTCCCTGCTTCCTCCCGGGGTATGGTAACCGAAGAAAACCGTGTACATGTTACATCGGCTGTAGCTATGAACAATGACTGCTTCTGTAAGTGGTCTTGATCAGCGTGGTTTTCTTCGTAACGTAACGTTTCCGCGCGTATGCATTTTTCAGACTTAAGAGTGAAGTGTATCTATACAACCGTCACAGTGGAATTCATTTCACAGTGGTACGGTTTTCATTAAATCAAGCCAAAGAACCATCAGAACGCAACCTCATATGCGTCATGCACTTCCTGTTCCGAATGACCGGAAACAGTGGCCTATTTAATCATTATTGTTTCCCACTATACGTTTAAAATGCGCCTTTGGGAACGTCGTAGAAACTTACGAGGGGTTGTAAAGGAATTAGTAACATCAGCTGCTACTCTTTGCTTGTGATTAGAACTTCAGAATGGGTTTTCATGGTTTTCTGCTATCAGGGGTATGCAGTGATAAACCGAGCTGTATCTCTCGGTAATCTGTATTTTAAGCAATGCCACGTCGTTCAACTACCGATAAATGATCTCACCAGGTGATAACGTTATGTAATAAAAAATAAAAAAACTCTTAAAAATGAGGAATAAGAAGGTAAAAGAAAACCAAGTTTATCAGTTAGTAACCCACAACGTATGAATCAGAATCATTATAATCAGCACTCCAGCCCTTGGTGGAGTTTGGCTTCCTTATTTGCAACAGAAGCAGCATATTTATTTGTTAGAGTTGATCGAATTGGTTGTGGAAGGAACGAAGTTAATCTGATGCTCAGCAGTGTCAAAATTTTACCCCTTTTTCGAATTCTCCGCGTAAAATGAGACAACCGGTGTTAGAAGTTTGTATCTGTGTCCGTTTCTTTGTATCCAAATGACGCATTTTCATGAAACGCTGAATGTAATTTATGCCATAGGAGACCATTCATTAGCACTGAACTTTCTAATGCGTTATTTACATACAGGGTGAGTCGCGACTTAATTTCTTCAGCACCCCAGTTCTCAGGAATATCCGATAAACATTATGTTCAGTTCTGTGTGGTTACGGATTTACAATTATCTGAATGTTATTAAATGAGAATAGAACAAATACTGCCATCAAGTTTTTATGGCTGAATTTACAATAAAGCTTAACTTGGCGACCCTTAGCCTCATTGCACACACTGTCATGTCTGTGGAAACGTGCATATGTCCACAACGCTTCCATGGTCGTTGGATCTGTCGAAGTGCTCCATAACGGTGGCCCCCTACTTCCCCAGGCTCGTCTGTGGGACACACGAAAGATAAGGTGTACCAGCAACAAGTGGGAACTCGAGGTGCGTTGTTCGATTTTGGATGTTGCAGCCCGTGTGAAGGATTTGTCTAATGATTTGCCGGACTTGCCGAAAAGTCTGATGAGACTAAGAGTTGTCGTGTTGAACATTACTGTGAAGTCCAGCGTTGGTAACTTCATGCGACTTGAATTTAATAACTGTCCAAGAAGATGCGACTTACTCAGTTTATTACATTTCTGTAGGCAGCTCTACATGTTTCGGGTGTTGATACCCACCATCAGGAGTTCGTACAGCTGTAATTACAGCTTCTGGTATTGATTAACTGCAATGAATAAAGACGCTGCTGCTAGTACTATATTGAACGTAAGGATGTGCGCGATATGAGTAACACCAGAAACTGACGACAGGTGTTCCGTGCCTGAATTCGTCGTTTCCTGGGATTTGGATAGTACGAACACGGGTAATGAAGGCGGCTGTACTAGGATAAGGGGGAAAGGCGAACGGACAGAAAACTTCCAAACAATATAAAGTACCACATTACCCTAACAAAGCTCACATCAGACCAAATCCCTTGCTTCAATCTCTGGTTCGATTCCTGGCCCAGGGACCGACCATACCTACAACGTTTCTTCTGACAGCCTGCATGAATATAAAATTCATGCGACTTATTATTCGAGTATTCTTATGTTTAAGATTACGGTAAGGGTAAGTCGGTAAGCGCTGTAAATCCTACGTACGCTTATTGGACGTTTCGGAGTGTGACCCGAATTGAAGGCATAAACCGCGATTTGCCTATGTATGTCACGTGAAAGTGTCAAATACGTTATTTCACAGAATACACAGGCAATCCATGTATTAAATACTGTATCGTGAAGTATGTAGTCCATATTGATAACTAGTGGAGTGTGGAATGTGTAGTAGAATGAACAAAGTTCATACTACGCTTGAGGTGTGAAGCCGGAGTAGCGTAGTTGGTGTAGTGACTAGCTGCGTGCTAGGCGGCCAGGGGTTGGAATCCCGGTAGGGGCAAGAGAATTTTCTCCTCTCTAAAACGTCCAGACCGTCTGCGGGGCTCACCCAGCCTCCTGTTAGATGAATGCCGGGTAAAGCATGAATTTAGCCACTCTCACCGATGTGTTGCTGCGTGGCGTGAACAGGGAAAACTTTGACTTTCGATGATGGTGGTGGTGGTGGTGATGTTAATTACTGCTTGTTTTCGTGAGAAGAATTGCTATTTGACAGTGCCTTGAAGTAGTTACTTCTTGAAATATGTAGGTATTTGATAGCATAAATAGGTAACACTGGTAAATCTTCATCTGATTGCGAAAAAGTGTAGTTCATATATCCGAATTACTTTCGCTAAGTGCGCGCGCGCACACACACACACACATATCCATCTCTCATGAAACAGCACTTTGTTGTAACCCACACAGTGCGTCAAGCTGACATTCCCTTGCTACTAGACAGCTGGGTTACAAACGCACCTTCTGGAAGTATGGTGTCCAAAAATTGCTTCTTATATTTTCGTAAAAACGTAGCATAAGTGTTGGTCTGTTAAGGATCTGTCAAGTTTTTTATCTCCTGTAAAATTGTGTATCGGTGGGCTCGTACAGATTACTTTCTCATGTACACACGCACGCGCATGCACACACACTTTTGTGTTTTTTTGCACCGAGCATTGTGCTGTAATTATACAGCATAAACCAACGAAATGCACATTTTTTGTGAAGTAATATTTAATTTTTAATTTCTGCTGTCTTCTACATGTTTCGAACCGCTTGAGTTCATCCTCAGGGAGAGAGCTGTATATGTAGTATGGTATGTTTCACATGCATTGATGTGAGCATTCTGGTGGATAGTAGTCTCGAACACACACTCCTATCCACGAGACTGCTCACACCGATGCATGTAAAACATATCTTACTGGATATACAAGTGGCTCCCTGAGGATGAACCCATGAGTTCCGAAACATGTAGGAGACAACTCCGTGGCCTTAGTCCGCACGCGAACTATACCCACAGAGCGGCCGTCGCCGGTCGGCGAAGTTAGTGCCAACTTTTGCGGATAGAAGGGTGTCACGTGGTCAGCGCAACGGGTCCCCACAGCCGTTAATCTCTGTTTTCTAGACCTGGAGCCGCTACTTTTTTCATTCA
>Ga0123352_10001209_pt1 | contig 33724 bp, 20 predicted proteins | sample TergutLab28metaG_FD_89700 | JGI IMG/M metagenome (GOLD analysis project Ga0123352, IMG submission 89700) | Labiotermes labralis P1 segment gut microbial communities from Petit-Saut dam, French Guiana - Lab288 P1 | ecosystem: Host-associated > Arthropoda: Insects > Digestive system > Gut ...
CATTGGTGGCACTACTTTACAGATTGCAAGAACATCACTGAACTCAAGAAGTCTACTTATAGACTTAAATAATGACAACTGTAGTGACTGGGTTCAGTTCATATACTAAAGTGTCTGCCAGAAGCTAGCACAATGTATCTCATGTAAACGAAATTAAAAACTGAAACACAGTAACACAAAGAACAATAAACCAAAAGGGAAGCTTGTATCATGTGATTTTTAAGAGGAAATGTTGCCCCTCATCCAGCCCCCAAGCAGGAGGACTACCTCTTATTGGCCATCCACTACTGTTTATTCAGCATCTTTACAGTAGAAGAAATAACAGGAAGGTGAAGAAGGCTGCATGTCCCAAGGATGAGATGGCTAGGCAATGTGGAAAATACGTGGGGAAACATGAAGGAAAGTGATTTCTTAGAAGACCTAGGCACAGATGGATGGATATTAATTACATCCTAAAGAAACTTGATGGGATGACATAGACTGTATTCACTTTGCTCAGGACTGAGCCAAATAGCAGGCTCCTGTGAACGTGGTAATTAATCTTCAGCCGCCACACCATGTGAAGACTGTATCTTCCTGTACCAGAGGAATTATTAGCTACTTAAGATGGGCCCTGCTTTGGTGAGTTAAGATGGTACGAACTAAAGAGGTTGAAGAAAGAAAAAAGTATGAAATGAAGCATATTTCTAGACCTAACACCTGTGAGTCAAATACATAGCTGAAGGACAACACCTTGCATCATTACTCACAATCATAAATTACAAAGGATCCAATTCACATAATGGGTGTAGAAAGACCAGCAGTATCTGTAACACAATGTAGGTAATTTTGTTATTGAAAACACTGGAATGTGCTGTATGGACAGAATATTCTTTCATATTAAACTCATGTCATGATTATGAGGAAAACTGAACTCAAAAACATTAATTCAAACGTAATCTTTTGCAAATGAACGTCACCCTAATGTTGTAGTGTTTTTTTTCTTTCCTACAGTCAGTAGTAATGTGGCTTGATTAAAATACTGTGAGGCAGCAATAACAAGACTGCAAACTGCCTCTGTGTTATGAAATGATGAATGTAACATATATTTGAAACTACAGAGTTTTAGTAATGGTAACACTGTTCTTTTTGTGTGTAATACAAAGATGTGACAGACACATAAAATCTTCTTCAGCTTTTGATCTGAGAGTGATTATCAACTTAATGCATACATGAGTACTCATGTAGTTAAGCTCTTCACAAAAATAATATGAAATAACGATGATAATGACAACAACAATGATGGTGGTGGTGGCAACTGTTGGGCTAAACATGCTGGAAATTTTAACCAAGTTCTATTCAGAACTCCTTGTGTGATTTTTTGCTTTATATTATGCACACCATTTAGCATCTCCATAGTCTGTTCATAACTGTATCAGCAAAAAGTTGGTTTACCATACAGTACGTTGTACAATGTGTTATGGTAGTGTACCATATAGCAATATATTCATTTTATACAGTCTCTGATTTCTGTTATAAATTTTAAGCCTTCTGTGTATTTTACTGAAGTTTACATGTGTGTTTCTTGATGTTTCCTGCTGTAATTTATGTTATGAGTCTTGTAAATAAGAATGTTATGAATTTAGTGCAATGTCATTAATACCTTAGTTCTTACAGCTGAGAGATGAATACCTTCAACTTGTCATATAATGGGTTTACACATTCTTGGGATTTTAAGAAATGTGGGGCTAGTTTAGTGGAAACAATTCAAAACCAAGAGCCAACAAATTGTAACAATATTTATTTCACCTAGGACCTATAAGTTTGCAGCTTGGTCATTATGTCACTCTTCTAGAAGGTTTATTTACAAACTTTAGCAAGATACTAGCAACATGGGTATTCAACTGCACAAGGTACTATTACAAGATTCAGCCGTACGTGTACTAACAATATTCAGTAACGTCCCCTGGATTAATCAAAATATTTCAACACTTTTACAGCGGTGTATAGAAACTGAACTCGATGAATCGAGTTTCTAACGCATTACTCTCATTTGTCACAAATTTGTTGCACAGTTAAGCATATTGGCCTCATTGTCTTAGTGATGTAATTTGAAGTAAAAATGTATGAACGCCTGCAATAGTTAAAAAAAAAAATAGTTGTGAATGTGCAAAACATGTTAACACCACATGTTCATATTTTGTGGCGTTATCACTGCATACTACCATATTCATTTACGCCTACACAAAATACAAATACTGATATAGTTTCACATATTTACACATCCATATCAGAAAGTATTCACAGAAAGTCTCATTATAGTGGACTGTTTTATGGAAGCATAAAATGTAGATAAATCAACAATGCTAATAATTATATTGCTTCTGTTGCAACAATCAATACACATGCTTAATCACAAAACATAATTACTATTTTATATATATTTATATCCTTTTCTTCTTAATATGTATATATATATATATCTTTGAGTTTAATATCCTGCAAAATTATGCCCAAATACAAAAGCATGTTTCCACTTTCTTTAATTTTTATCAACTATTTTCTAGTTCCCCCCATTTTAGATCAGCTAGTCAGGTCTCTGTTGGTGCACTTACATTGCAAACTGAATAGATTACACAGTTATGGACCTCACGAGACAGCATCAAAAGATATAAATATTAGCATCACATATTATGTATAGAACAAAAATTTTACAAGTGTACAATGACCTCAAGTCATACATTTACACTTTCAACAAAAGTGATAATGGTGTACTTAATATGCCATGTGTTTTTGGACATTTTAAAACTTTCTAAATCGCACAAAAATAATTTTGATATTCTTTTAAAAAATTTCAAACAACTCACATAAAACTGCTTTAAATCCATGTCTACGGCATTTAAGCAATTCCAGGGCTAAGCCAGGTTTATCAGTACAGGTCAAAATTATTTTCTCGTAAGAATGTAACAGGCCTGGATTGCAAACAGTAACAGGATAGATGGAGATTATGTCACTAAAAGCACTTCTCAGCACAAAATCAGTCACTGAAAAACTGTGGCTCTCCCAATCTTTTATAAAAACTATAACTGCCAATAAACATTACCTAAGAGAATTTTTTAATATTACAAAGTACAGTGACTGATTCAAACATGATACACAATTAGCTTTCAACTGTGCAGAATTAATTCGGTGTGATTATACTGGAAGCCACATCACAGATTGGGGGGGAGGATGATTCAGACATGGAAATTCTGTGACATTTTTACAAAAAGCAACACCAATAACAAGCCAAAGAACAGGATAATTAAAACATTCACCAAAATACTCAATTTCAAACAGAAAACAACCTTTCAAATAAAACTGTATGGAATTCCTTAAAATATTGGTACATTATGTAGGACAAGGCCATAACATAACACTTTCCTTTTAAAAGATACAACTAATTTAGGCAGATAAAGTAAGGCAAAACAAACATTCTCTTCAGCACTATATGCAAGAGATTTACAAATATTGTAAGAACTTCTCTGCAGGGCAGGCAATCTAAATATGACAAATACATGTGACACCTTATGTAACCTAAAATTAATAGAGTTCTGCAAGAAATTATAACACAGTCTTTACAAAAACTATGCATACAAGAATTACATTAAAAGGGGTGTCATGTAATTACTTATCACATTCTGCTGAACTCAAAAGTTGCCAACTACACAGTTCCACTGAGGTATTACTTTTGTATGTATAATCTTTCTATTTATCTGATCAACAACAATAATCCTGTACTATTTTAAATTAAATGTTTTTAGACCATGTGCTTCTATAATAAATTTACATAATAAATTCACAACATTTATGCACCATCATACCGGTCACAATGTCCAAACATAATACTACAGAATGTATTGAGCACCTCAAAGGAACACTGGGAGTACTTACGAGGCATTCTCGTACTCTTCGAGCACTGAAATACTTGTAATGGAGTACAGCCCTGATATTCTACACACAAATCACAATACTTGCACATGCTAAGGAGTGTCTGCAATTCTTTTATGATATGGTTCGAAACATATGATAATGTTAATGCTGATCCAACAATGTAATTTGTTGTATAGGCCCTTCAATGTCCAGTCAGAGCCAAGGCTTACCTGAACACAGATATAATGTCAATACTGACGTAAGAATTCAAACAGGACCATTTGGAGTTGTACCTAGACTTGTCTTACTTGAACATGCCTCAGTTTGTTTCCCTCTGAAATAATAACAAATTCTCATTAGTGTTACCACCCTCGAACGAAAGCAGAAAACATTTTTAGACCATACTGAACAGTGACGATTCCTCAATGATGACCAACATTCATGTTTAACATTCATCAACTACAAACAGTTTCAGCAAAATATCTATTTCAAGAAGAGAAATAGTACGCTGTACCTTCTTCAGCTTATTAGTTGGTTTTGAGAGAATGGTTTTAGAACTGTCAACTTACATGTTATAGGGTCTTCCTTAAAAAGCTGATACTTTTTCAGCTGGTCAAGAAATTACCTACTCTTATTTGACCCAAAGGTTCAATTACCATGCTCATAAAATTCCCACATTATGCCAATTGAATCCAGTCAGTACTCTGTTTTTTCAACACTAATTTTAATACATGAGACTCTTATTATACTGCAGATGTTGGAAAATGGCTTCAACACCTGCAATGTCCCTGAAAATGACATGCATCTCATTTCCATCCTGGTGGACATGATCACTCGCATCAGTGGATCTGAATATACAGTACAGATTATACAGGCATCGTATGAAGAGGGCCTGTTGTATTGCCATCTCCTCTATGTCTAGTCTTCTTCAATGGTCTTCTCCCTTGCAGTTTTCTGACAACTTTTTTTACATGAATTTTATTCACTTCCATATATGCTACATGACCACCCACCCCCCTGTTTATCACCATAACAAACATGAAGTGAAAATGACAAATTATGAACATCCTTGACATAACATACAGAAGCAGACATTATCCTTTCACCTACACCCAGTCTTCCTAATGGTCCACTGTATTCACCCTCTCTATGACTAAATGATGCACTAACTTCCCATATCTCCTGTACATGATATAAGTTACACCCATTTCATTCACCTTGATTTAATCTCACAAATGACACTTAGCGAAAAGCAAAAACAGCAATGTCCCATATTATACAGCCCTCAGCAGCAGCAGCAGCAGCAGCAGCAGTTTCCTGCTTTATCCCTGCAAATGTCCTTAAATGATCCTCAGCACCCTATTCTTAACATCCCCAATTTGCTATTCTCTAATGGTGACAACTGGTAGTCTCTGATTTTGATGTTTTGCTGACCGTACATCTCAGTATAATTTTAGTAATTAGCCAACTTAATGCACAATTTCTTGTTTTATAGCAAGTTTCTTACATGCCTCTACATGTTTCGAGCAGTATGTGCTCATCATCAGGCGGTCAAAATTGTATTATACAGCATCTGGTATCATCACACCTGTAGGTGGCCGTCCCACGCACAGGTTGTATGTAAGAAACTTATTATAAAACAAGAATTTGTGCATCAAGTTGGTTAATTGCTAAGATTATGCTGGTCTCTGATTTTAAACAGTTTTCTAATTTTTAGTAAAATCTTCTAGGGCTGGCAGCATCATGAAGCAATCAACTGACATTTCAGAGACCAATCTGTCTTCATTATCAAGTTGTGATATCAGAATGCGAATGGTGGAACCTACTTGATATGGCTGCAGGCTGAACAAGATTTCATTGAATTCTGTCACTGTGAAAGCCTGAAGTCATATCTTCAATACAAACTTGCTGCCTCATTCTTTAAGAGGAAAATTAGTTGTAATTTCACTTCATATAACTTGTATCATGAGTGCGGTTACAGACTTCATAACACAGTCATAAAACAGAACGCTATATAGCCATCTTGCGTGAGATATCACAAAGTGAAAAAAGTCAAAGCTATAAGACAGAATACAGAAATATGAATTCTACTGAAGTTATGAACTAGAACAGAATAAGAGACATGGTACATGCAATGCAAGTGAAAATGACAGCTATTAGAATTTATGATGGAACATTTATGATTATCATCAAGACAGAACATATTCTACTTTCTACAGTGCTATTAAGTGAATTACACATACAGAATAATGAGAAAGGGAGGCAGATGCTAAAGAGAGGGAGTTCTGGGAGTGTATATTAATTATACAAGAAGAAGCTGCAGCATGTATGAAAAATACACGATTGTGTCCAAACTGAGGAGGATGAGCTGACCTCAGCATACAGAACACACGTGACATGAGAAATTCATACAAAAACAGTGAACAGAAAATCCACAGAAATAGGATGTGAAGGTGTGGACTGGATTCATCTGGCTCATGAATGGCCCAGTGACGTCTCTTGTAAACAAAGTAATGAAATTTTACGTGCAGTAAAAGGTGGGTAATTTACCAACTGTCAACTACCCACCCAAAATAGGTTGGGAGATGGCAATACAATACCAGTTCTAAGAAACATGGGATTTCAATTGCATGTTCATTTATCACAAGCAGCATCATTATCCACTATTTCAATGAGCTTGGTAGGTCACAGTGGAATTAAGGAATGGCTTACAGTGATGCTGGCTGGCTGTTGTCAACTACTTCAGCTATGCTCTGTGCATCCTCCTGTGGTGGACCATTCTCCTTTGGAACAGAATCAGTCTCGTGCTGTTGTGTAGGTAATGAGTGTACTTCTAGATCACTGCCACTAGCCATCAGACCTTGTGGTGATAGGAACCTAACAAATGAACAATGTGACAGGTATCTTTGTGAAACAGCAATAATTTCTGTAATTTTATGGTCCATTAAAATTGATGAATAAGCAATATAAATTTAAAAATGTCACTTAGCTCCTTATTGATACTGATATATTTGTTAACTGCAGTTGGGTTGACACCCAGTGGCAGTAGTACAATACATGTTTACACACAAACAATACACAGAACAACAATTAACAACTTTGGTGGAAGGCTTTCTGGGATTTTAACCCAGAGTGGTCAAACTAAAACTAGCGATGAACTAACCGTGTAAAAATTAGCGCCTAACTGTGAAGAGTGCAGGCCGTGCCCTGTCTTTGTGAGTTATACCCTGGCATTTGCAATACAACTGAGGAAAAAGCATGGAAAATTTTATGGTGACTTACTGGGAATGTAAACAGAATAATAAATATTAGGATTCTGAAAGTTCATGAAGTTCCTTTGCATGGCCTTGGAGTGTGATGCGCAGTAAGTATGAGCATGTGTCATGGTTTTTAATGGCCATATGACTCAAGATTTTTATTCACTGTTAAACATATGCTTTTTTTTTTTTTTCCCCAGGGTTGTAAGATTTGGGTTCTTTTGCACTTGTCTTTTTTCTGAATATCTAGTTACTTCAACAATGAAAACCATGCAAGCTCTGAGGTTCTCTTAGCACTGTCAACTCCTTGGTGCCTTACATCAAGTACACCCATCAAAGTTTGATGTTCAAAAATGCCCAACACCATGCTCTGGTGATGGCATTTAATGGGCTTTCTTAAGATTTCATTTAAATTCTGGTCTTCTGTAGCTCCCACCTGGGACTAATTCTGGAATCAGATGGTTGATAAAGTTTCAAGTCTTACAGGATATGATGCAATCCAAAAATTACATTACACAAATTTGTATGTCATACTTCCAACACAAATCACCCCCACTCCTAGAATTGACATTTCATAAAACCAGACTTTCATTTAATCCACATGTAGGTTTTTAGTTCAATACTATTTTCACCTGCATTAAATTAGTTCATATTCAAACAAAGATGCAAATAATTTTGACCCTGCCACCTTATGACTCGTGGTACACACTGTCTAAACATCTCTGATTGTGTTCCACAAGCTCTGCTATATGGCAATCCTGGTAACTGCCATCACAATTTAATACCATACTTCACAAAAAAACATCGCATTTGCAGCTGTAAGTAATGCCGTAAAACACTGTCTTAAATATAAAATCACATGTTTGGATTTCAAAACCAAGTATGAATTATTCACAATAGTTTCCTCATGATTAATGCACACTCTTGTGCCTTTGTACCCTATTATTGTGGCAGTAAACATGGCCAACCAAAGTCACTACTTAATCATTCAGGAACCAGAATACTGCCAGAAAGTAATTCGTACTAAAGCACTACCACATTCGTCTGAATTCCCACCAGGGTATGTCACACAAATTCTAGTAACTTCCTAATGTTAAGGAGATGAACTGTTGCTATGTAAAAATACCATCAAAGAAGTTTTAGCCAGAGTTTCACGTTTCTTACCTATAATTGTCTATAAGTTGCTGTTGGTGTTCATCTCCTAAAGCAGCACTAGGGTTTGCATTGTCATCTGACCCTGGATTAGGGCTGTAAGAAAGGAACACATTAGCATTTGTCACACATCAACACAGTACACACATTCTTCACTACTTCAGATGAAACTAACCTCTTCTCTGGTATACTACTTTCTTGAGTTTTAAGTTCTGAGGTAAGCTTCGAGTCTACATCAACAGGCCTGCCAGCAGGCCCCTTTTCAGTCTTGCTCACTGAATCAGAAACAGCAACCCTGCTAGAAGCTAGAACACAAGAACAAAAAAAACTGCAAATACATTTCATGCGACATATAAGACAAAAATTGTAAAATAAGCTTCTCCTACAGTAAGAGGACATACAATCTCTCTTTGAAGTTAGTAATTTACTGGCTTGCAATTTATGCACATTCTTCATATCTCTCACAGTGAGTTCAATAAGAAACATGTCAGATGCGATCAAATGAAATTAGTTCAACATTACATCACTTTTATTTCTGTTATGTAAGAATCGAAGTTTACATAAACTCGTGCAAAAGACAATTCACTAAGCAGAGCAGACCATAACCTCCTTCAAAAATTTAATAAAACACTGTGGAAATACAGAACACCACAATGATATAAAACCACTTATACAATATAAGGAAATACCTCTAATACTATCTACAGGTGGCGAGCATGCACTTCTGCCATGTCCCAATGACAGTCTAACTCTTCCCACATTTGCCAAAGAAATATCACAGCCCACCTCATTTATCACCTCTGTAATGAACTGCTGCAGGCACTGGAGGAATGTACAATGCAGCCTTTCAGGTCTAGGGAATGCAGAAGCCATGGAGCAGGCCCTGCACGTACAGTCAATTGTGCAGTGTTGAGAATGGCACAGACCGATGTACGGAAATGTAGTGGCATCACATAATTTTCCATCAACATACAGTGGGTAAACAATATGCAATGAGATACGCTGTGGCAAATACGGAAAAAATTACGCTATTACCGTGGAATTTGCAGTTAACCAAGGCAGTTCATGTTGAACATATATAGTTACTCTCAAAATGTTTCCTCATATTGTGTGAGTGGTTTAATGTTATTAAAGCTGTTCAAATTTTCAAAATTTCATTGAAGTTGTCATGCAGGTTTTGGTCCAGCCTCTATGTTGCTGCCTTGTTATGGTAACTATGTAATCAGCAGAGTTATTGATCATGCAGTATCCGTCTGTCAATAAGACAATTACTAAATAGATAAACAGATTAAAAAACTATAATTAATTATTATGGTGTATTCACTTACAATCAACCAGTACTGCAGAATTTGATACACTACTGCCTGTGTTTGGTGTTTCTTGATGACTGTTTTCACAATCACTTGTACTTCTGCTGTTAGTAATGTCTGTAATACTGGCAGCCCCAAAGTTTGCTTCAAAATCTGCAAACCCAGCTGATTCAAAGTCTGCCCATCCTCCTCCATCAGAAGCTGTGGGTCCAAGAAGTGGAGTAGGCTCACTGTTGTCACCCCATGGGTTACTTGAATCAACAGCTACTGGAGCAACTGCACCTTCGCTTGAAATATCAGTTGCTGTCCATGCTGTGCATGCAAACAAGAAATTAAGCTTTACAGTGGCATGGTTCATGTTGAAATCCACTGCAATGAAGTCTGGCCATTTAGTACATTAGACAACATAAATCTACTTGACCAGAGGCCCATGGCATAAATGCTGGGAAAACAGCTTCCTCTATAATAGTGGATTTGGATCAGTTACTATCTAGCAAACATCAACAAAGTCACAGAGACAGATGCCTCTCCAGTGCCATACTATAATCATCTCCAGAATCCACAGATTTGATGAAAAGAGTAGACATCTAGACTAGAAAATCTAGCCACTTAAAGTTGGAAACAACAAAAATCCAATTACAAAATGAAGTGACAGCATGAAGAGACGGGAATCATCTCCTACACACAGCAATGGAATAGAGCAGAAGATACACTATCTTGATGTAGATATACATATTACAGCATGTGATACAAGGTGTCTAAAAAAAGATATTTTAATAAAGAAAGTGAAAGTCCATAATCAATATAGAGACGAAATGTACATCAGTAAAATATGTATCAAGGAAGTGTGTATTACATTATATAATTTTTAGCTACCAATGTATTTGCAATTAGCTCCCATATACACTTATTTTTTCCTTTCCGGATGGTGATTTACCACATACATACTATTCATTACCCATTAGAATCAATCACACATACTTTTTAACTGAATCTTAAATCATGTATTAATTTTAAAATTTAGTATTTTCTATCTATGAATTGGTTCAGAAAATTCTGCAATACTTCAATGTACCTATAGTCTGTAATGTGCCTCACTGAGGATGGTCACCTGAGTGGCTGAAACATGTAGGAGGTATACGGTGTGTATATTATATGTTCCTACACTTATGTGCATTTACTAGTTTCAGTATCATATCCAGTTTTAACAACTTAATATAACAACTGCCACACTTGTTGTTAATTGAAAAGCCCATTATATATAACAATCAAAGATCAGTCAGCCTACTACCAATATCCAAAATTCTAATGATCAACCACCAATTCTGGCATTAACATCATTTTGCAATTTTTTCTTCATTACCACTCTCCTACAATATTACTTCTACATATGGTTCCATAATCCCACCTGGTTCTGATTTTTATACTACTAAAACTCTAGTCCTGACAGAAGAAGAGAATATGTTCTCTAACTGCAGAAAATAAACTAAGTTTTCTCTACAAATTGTTACTCACGATCTGTGGAATCCACTTCCATGTGCACTTCTTCCCTTCCCTCTGGACCCGCCCTTTCCTCTTCATCTGAACTACTATTCCCTGCAGCGTCTTCTCCTTGCCAGTCCCTTACAAATTAAAATGCTTCATCAGTGTCTCTAGTCATCTGTCAAACAGCTCATTTTAGATATGATACAACCAAAATTTAGAAGCTGAAACATGTCAAACTACAAAAAGCAGAAAATTTAATTACCCTTCGTCATAAAAAAAAAACAGAGCAAGTGTGTTGTAAAAATTTTTCATAAAACAAAATTATTTTTATGTTAGCATGAACCAATTTAAAACCAGAGCCCAAATAACCTGTGTTCCTTCATTCTGTAATGCTAAGTTTTCACTGTAACTAGGGAAAACTCACCGAGTTCCATCAGGGATTCAAGTGCTTAAAATGCACATGCAATCAGCAAAAACACCAGGGTGTTTATTTTTGTGTACCGTGTACATAAGCAGGCATATACATCCTATCTGCAGATGCCATTTTTCAAACCCTATACACTGTGGTTCACTCTAAGATAAGTCACTCAACTTGCAAGAAATTCCCTGCCATTTATAGAATCTAAAAGTTTATTACCACATTCACAAGATACCATTAATGGACCCCATCCTATGATACAAAAATCCAGTTTCCATCCTTACACAATATTCCTTAAATCAATCCTGCCATTAACGACTTACTCGACAAAAATGACACCTGAAATACACATATTAGAAAAGAATTTCTAAAGAACAGGGGATAAGAAATCATTACAACATAAATGATACGTTCGAATTACACCACAGATGGTGTCTTTGGTGTGCGTAATGTGTCTGTAATGAATCACATTACAAACTTCCTGTAAAAGGAAGGCAGTAAGAAAAATTTATACACCAAACTACGTAATCCATTGGTATGAATGAAAACTGTGCAGATGTGTAAAGGATGTGCCAATGTTGCTGCTGGGCTCCAACACAGAAATAAATACCTTGTCCTTGTGTCAATTACTGTTTGAAAGGTCAGATGCTGTTCCCGATCATCCCAGACATCATCTTCTCCATCATTCAATGTGCGCAGTTTCTGGGCACATACTTGCTTGAACAGCTCTGCTTGCCTGTCCAGTTCATCTTCGCTGAGGCTAAAGGTCATGCTTGTCAGCCGGTCCACAGATGCACTGTAATAAATCATCAGTTTTAAGAGCAAGCCCTAACTTTTTTCAGGTTCTCATCACAGTGACTGAAGAAGTGTCTCCTGGGATGTGAGGCCACATAGTCTGGTAGAAATGTGCCTGTTCTGGAAGCAGCACACTTCAGTACATTTCTACAATACCACATGGTGTCAAAAGCGATCCCAGATGACAGCATTATGTGTTATGATTACAACATCCAGTTAATCATAATTGAAGGAAAATTTTAACACACGAAATTCCATTAATCTGACTTTCATGGGAGTGGACAGGTGCCAATTACTGGACATTCTGGATTATCAGACAGTACCAACACTGACAAAAGTTAATTGAAATTTTTTGATACTGCTCCTACACTTGGGCTGTAAAACTAATCAGAGGAGTAAACAAACCAAACTTATTCCGCCTAACACAACAACACAGGTTTATTTTAACTCAACTGGCAACTCTTACATGTGCGTTACATGTTTCAGCACATACTTAGACCATTCTCAGGCATGTTAATAATAATAATAAACAAACAACCAAACAAACAAACATACTACAAGGGAAGACACATGAAGGTAAAATATGGAGACCTTCTTCATCTGCTGGTTCATGATCATCAGGATCCTCTTGTGTGTTCTCAGGCATCATCACAGATGAAAAAGGTGACAGAATAGGAGACAAGGGGTCAGAATACAGATGCTCTTGGGAGACATTTTTGAACATGTCCCTGAGATCTGCCTGTTTCATTGATGAAGGATTTTTGCTGGTACAAAGCAAAATTCTTTGTCTCGGGACTACTCTCTTCAAATGCCGAATTATTGGACGTCAGATTAAACGAATTTTGCTATACCATAAATGCAGTTTCAAAAGCGTTACAAAAACAATGAAAGACAACAGAACTTTTATTTCAAACAATGCTTAATATTAATAAAAGTGATGACAATAAATGTGCTCATGACACAATACTATATTAAAGTAATGTAACGGTGTTATTCATCCACTTGTACAAAAATAACACAATACAATGAAAACAAAAAGTTTTATGGTGTATCATTATTCCAATACCAATTTTTGGTTGAGGGATGCTTCTAACTTAACTTAAACCATCACACAAAAATTCGAAACTACTTTATGTACACTTCACATAACAAATGACACATTTTACTTTGTCTCCAGGAATACGCTCAATCTTATGGACAATCTTTCTTACGGTTTTATTTTATCTGCCTTTTCCTTCCTTTCTTCCGTCCACACTTCTTAGCTTTTAGTGACTGAAATCTACCCCCTTAACACAACACCTTGTTCTTGTTTCCTTCATTATGTTGCCATCTACAGTGGATCTTCACTGCACCCACAAGATACAATACAGTTTTCCCTGACTTCCCATCTTAAACTTCAATAAAAAAACTACTGTAGACATGTTTTATTACGTAGTTCTTCGAATAGAAGGCCTGATGATGGCTTCTAATATGCCAAACCCCAATGCCTAATTGACTTATATATGGTGTGCATGCCAGTATACTGGGAAATATATATGACACATAATATTGTGATTCACTGTCTCCTTCAGACTCCCTTACTTCCCATTTTCTCTTTCTCTGAAATCTGTCTTCTCTCATGTCTGAATTTTGAATCATCTGTCCTTCCACCCACCTCATTATCCAAGGTGGAATCTTTGACACATTTTTCTGATTCCTGTGATCGGCTGCACAATGATGGTCTACTTTTGTCAAGTGACCAGTTTTTTAAGGAAACATCACCCAGTTCTTCTTGGTTAAGATGTAATCAAGTTTTCCATGGAAAAAAAAAATGCATAGCTGAAGGGTCACCCATGACTCAGTTCAGAGGTTAAAAACCATAAATTTGTCAATGCATCATGTAAATGCTACAAAACTTCTGAAGATATAGTTCTTGTAACGAATTCCACAACTGTTACGACAGGAGGAAAATGGGCGAAATCCGAGGAGATAGGGGGGTTCTATTCCATGGAATGTGAGGACTGCTGCAGAAAATGGCCTGTGCACCCAGCATCATAAAACAAAACATGCAGAATATGGCTCTGGTCCAACTTGAACTGAAACCTAATCAATGTTCAGCCACTTCTCAGGGTCAGTTATCCCTTACTTAGTTTCTAAACCGCTCCTTCCAATTATCATTATTTTTATTTCACATTGTGAATTGTATCTTGTGTTAGTTCTTAATTTTTGTGCATACTTTCCTTCCTCTTACATTTAATTTTCCCCTCCTGACATCTACCCTCAGCATAACAGCCACTTATAAATGCCACCATATCCATGTATCATCTTCTTGGCAACAACAGGGCACAATGTCATGACATGCAGAGCCACACATATGCCATGGGGATCGTGGCCTGGAGGCACTCTACTTCCCAGCTGGGCTTGCAGAGTTTCAAAGGTGCGCTGTACACCAAGGGTGAACATGCAGGGTGGTCTTCAGTAACAGGGGCCCACATATCACTTCCTTCTCTGGTGCCACCGACATCCCATTAAGGACAAGTCCAGTGACTGATGTCATCTGGATGGCCCTGGCTGAGTGAAAGAAGTAATGCTGCATCTAAACAGCTAATGGCCTCCATTAGCTTATGACAGAGCTCCTCCATATGAGCTCCTGCCTCATTCTTCAAATTGTGAGGCCTGCAACAACTGTTGCAGAGTACATGGAGCCACTGCCAGATTATTGGCTGATGGTTCTACTGTTCTTGTTAATGATGCTTCCATTCTCTTCATCTCTTTGAATGAAAGTAATGAAGTACTTACACAGCAAATAACAATCTCTGTCTCTGATGTGGTGTGCAATACAGTACTATCAGCACAATATCGTAAACTTGTACTCCATTAAATTTTCAGACTGATACAACTTACATTTATTTCACGAACTGTATTATTTCTGGAGAGGAAAAAAAGTTAAAAAAGCAAAGTTTATCAGAACTGTTCAAATACAACATTTACAACTAAAAGCAAAATTTGTAAAATCTGATCACTTACAGAATAGGAAAACATCTTCATAGTCACTGCAGTTCACTATTACAAACGTCATTTTATCTTTGTTATACCCTCTATACACAAAAAAAATATATTAACTACCTACCTATCCACCCACCCAACCGACCGCATGCATGCCCACACCAGAAAAACAATGACAATAGTGTATACATACTGTAACGTATCTTCACCATCTGTGAATTCATCGTCATGGTAGCCATAATTCTCAATAAACTGTGGGGCCATCTGTTGCAGCTGGTAGTCAGCAAAAACCTACAAATCACAAACAAAAGAAATCAGGTGGAAAAAAACACAGCAAAGTAATACCTGCACAACAGGCAACAATGGGTACTTAAGATGACTAGTAGATATTAGCCCATGAGGGTATCAGCCCTTACAATATATGGTGGTGCAACAGTTGAGTGACTGAATAAGTAAATGTGTTACATGAACAGCTATTGGATACAGGAATGAATGAATGGGTAGACAGATAAATAAATAAATAAGCATAACAGGCCAAACACTGACAAACCAATTTTGTAGGTTAATATGACAGGACTCTTGAGCTGGGCCTATGAAAACGCAATACATACTACCTGATGTAATCCTGGGTCCTGTGAGAATGGAATGTCTCTGTAATTTGCATCATCATCCTCAGAATTTGAAGGAACAGGAGGAACACCACCCTGTGACAAAAGAACAAAACAATATACACAACAGGGATTCTGGTTATACAACACAAACCAATGAAACGCAAAATTTTCTAAATTAATATTTACTTTCTGATGTCTCCTACATGTTTCAAAGCTTGTGGGTTCATCCTTAGGAAGACAGGTTGTACATGCAGTATGGTATGTTTTACATGCATTGGTGTGAGCAGTCTGGTGGGTAGGGTAGTGTGTTTGAGACTCGAGCACATTATTCTACCCACCAGACTGCTCACAACAACGTCTGAAAAAACATACCATATTGCATGTCTTCCTAAGGATGAACCCACGAGGTTTGAAACGTCTAGGAGACAGAAATTAAATATTAATTTAGAAAATTATGCATTTCATTGGTTTGTGTTGCATAATTATATCACAATGCCTGGTACCAAAAAAAATGGGTGGGGGTTTCCTAATCTTCTGAGATGTTCAGTTGTATAGCAGATAATTTAACATATCCCAGTGTTTCTTTAAAAAAAAAAAACCCATCAGAATAGGTTAGATTACTCCCTACACAGTGTAACATCTCATGAGACCAGAATCCTCAACATCAATCCTGTGGTACCACACATCTGTTATTGTCACCATACAAGCCCCAAAAACACACAAGATATAATTCAAAAGACTGTGCAATCATGGTGTTTCAGGAAGCTCAAGTATGATGTTGCCAAAATCAAATTTGTTTTAATCTTTTAAAGCCTTGTGGTTATTTTACATGCCACCAGGTTTAACATTCAAAAATTCTACATGGTGCTCACATTGCATTCATATGTTCTGTAGGGATCTCAGAGCAAACAGTGACTTTTGTATAACCCTGGTGGAGTTTACTGTGCAGTATGCACTGAGTCCTTATATATGACAGACAAATTTCATTTTCAAAGGGTTAAATTTTTTGCATAGGAATCCTACCATATTAAACCAAAATCAACTTAATACTTTAGGACCAATCAAACATATGGCTGTGTAAGATATAACACAAGGTAAAGTAAATGTACTTTATTCTATGTGGTTTTGTGTATGCACCACAAGCAAAACAAAGATGTACACACACATCAGCTCATCAAAACACTCAATTTACTCACACCATACATTCTCTATAACAGACTGTTTTGTAATTCTGACTGTGTAATTACTGTATTAAAACTCTATTTTCCATATTAATGTATCCATACACACTTGTTTCACTGAGCAAAATCCTACAATTAATGACAGTTTAATTGCAATAAGGACCACACAACCATACACACTTAACACCCATGCTGACTATACAATTACCTGAAATCACTATTCAGGTTCCCAGAACAGATCTGTAGATAAGGTTGTATTTATTCAGAGAGACCTCTGCTTACCAGATATATTTGATGTTTTTTGTTAGTTTCTGCCAGTGTGTTGGCTACAAATGCTTCCCACGCAGCAACAGTATCTGCAGTCACATGTGCTTTTATAAAGGCCCTTAAGGGACCTCTTTCAGCCTGCTGTGCCACATGATTTGCTATCTTGATTAGATGACCCATATAACCTCGTCTGCGACCACCAGTTTTGGCTCTGTTGCAATAAACAGCCACAACGAAATTGAACCATCACAAACAATACCAGAATATCCTAACAATAACAGTTCCTGAAGAATGTACGACATGACAATTTTGCTCTCTTTTAATTCTTATCATCAAATTCAGGTGTATGTATCATACTAACAAGATGGGGGGGGAATTGTTTCACTCCTTGTCATATTGTGAAATGGAAATACTGTGTGATCAACGTATCAGTGAGTTTATGTGGTGTAACTGTCATGCCTCTCAAATACCCAAGTGAGAGGCATGACAGCTGCAGATAATGCTGTAAGTCTTAGAATCATCTTCCATTGGTGTCCCTGCACACAGCAGCAGGTGCAGATTGGTAAAGGTTGTTAGTCCATCAGCTTGTTTCATGCAGTCCCCTAGCTTATTCTTCCATCCCCTCAAAAGTGTTAACACTTTCTTCCTCCTTAAAAAAGGATGCAAATCTTGTGTGTATATATATATATATATAAAACTTGTGAAAAGTGTGAACTAATTAAAGTGCCACAACTATGCAATAAGGTCTTGTGAAATGCTGACACTTATTTACCAACCTGAACAGTAACCTATCATGGAATAAGAAATCCTGCACCTTAAAATCTGTTTGTGCTGAGGCACACTGCTCCTGACCAGCTTGCTGTTATTTGCACAGGAATTCACAGCCATAAATTGCATAAATCCCCCCCCCCTTAAAGTTCATGTTAGCTATATGGATACCTCCATGTGTTTCTGTAACTCAATTTAGTACCAAATGGGAAAAGATGCAACCTCACTGCAATTAAAAAGTGCAGACTACATGTGCACAATTCAAAACACAGGATTACCATACATGCTTCCCGCAACAGCAGGTTTGTTCGATTCGCTTTATCAGGTTGAAAGAAAACTGCTTTCAGAGGTACAATATGGAATAGCTGCTAAATGTCAGAAGTAAACATAAAAACATGCCAGGATTGTATGTGTAACATAACAATGTGGCATGTTCACATATGTCATCAACAACACAACAGAAATGCAACATTGTTTTCAGTCTGTATTGTTGAACTACATGTTGCTGGCAATATATAGGTGAAGTGTCATGACAGCAACACAATGAAAAGTGAATTATTTACTTGCTTCATATTTTATCAACAATATAAATGCTGTTTGTACATCCTTTGGAATCCCAGCAGCCTAATATCATTTCACTTGAACAGTGATAAGGAAACATACTTAGGTCTACATGTAAAGTGCCCAACATTTGTCTAATTTGAACAAAAGTTTGATTTACTTATCGGATTTTCATAAAAGCCTCCATATTAAATTTCATGAAAATCCATCCAGTGGAAGCCAAGATGATACATGTGGAAAGACGGCTTAACAGACATGGAGAAGCTAATAGGCACTTTTGTGAGTGTGTGAAAATGTCTACAATTCAGTGCAGCCGTTTTTTAATTATAAAAAATGGGAATTTCAGTAATGGGAACTGGACATATACTCACTGCTGAACTTCATTATCATCCCATGCATCTAATATCCTCTGTATTAATTTGCATTTTAGAAAAATCTGAAACAAAAAAGATTCAAAAAATCATAAATAACATAATCATCAAAGTTGCTGATACCATAAAAAAAAAAGGATATCACTGGTATAAAATGTACTTACATTTTGTAATAACACATTTTCACTCTCATCATTCTCGACAGACAGACTTAATTCAGAATTCAGTGCAAATGCTATACACTGTTCCACTTGTGAATGCAGAAAGTTATTCCATGTGTACTTAAAAAACAATTCCTGTAAAACAGATAAAAAAAAGTAAACATACACAGCACAAGAGCAGAGCTTAATAATGCAGTTTTTCAGAATGGTAAGACAATGCACGGTGTAGCTAGTGAAGTCTGTAGCAACGAATACAATAGGCCTAATCTAAATTCTGTGTCGTGTCCTTCTCTTATCAAGCCAGGTTACAGATTAATGCAGAGAACAATGCCACACTTTAATACTCCAGTGTTGTCATTCACCTACACTACACAACACAATACACAGACAGTAATGTCTGCTCACTGTTCTTATACATATAACTGGGCAAAAGCGATAACTGCTTGCATCAAACAAACAGGATGCCTGTGTTCTGTTAAATGCAGTTCTTCCTGGATAAAAGTGAAAACACTGCCCCACACAGGTGCAGGCATGGGCATTCAAAACGACAATAACGCCAGCCATCAGTCGCTACACATGGATTTATGGGCAGGATAATACAGGTTAATTTGTGAATAAATTGTTTCATTGACACAGGTATATAAATTGACACATTACCATGTAATGTGAAATATGGAAATCTGTGTGATACAGTAATTTTTGGTCAATAAGCATGCAGCTTTTCTTGTGGATTAGATGTGGTCCAGAGCTAAGATCAATCAAAATTATCCATCCTTCGTGGCTATAACATACAAGGGTGAACATGCACACATGCATACATGTGCAGGGGCAGTGAACACCAATGATCTGTGCAGTTTAAAAAAGTCACAAGAATATATAGCCGAATGAAACAAAACTAACTTCACTATGTGGAAACTTTCAAAAAGCATTTGGTACACTGGTCGCATAACACGTGATTCATATGTGGCTCTGCACACATGAAAGCAATACCCTCTTTCTTGCCAGATATCTTCTACCATTTCACAACAGATCTTCCCAACACAGAAGACGGAGAAAATGTATGGAACTTCCTCTAAAAACCTTGGTGAACAGTGGGTACAAATGTGTGTGGAATGCAAGCCAAGTACAAAACCTGCCTTCTTTGGTTAAGCTGTCATTTTACTGCCATGCCAATTCTTGCCCTCCTACCAGCTATTGCTGCAGTTACCACACTTCTCTGCACTCTACAGAAACATGTTGATGTTCTCCCTTCCAATGTGTTTCATTCCATATGCTGTCTACTGTGTTAAATTCTGAGAACTTGTATGATCATAAACACCGAAGTTTTCTAGGTTGTTATAATGTACTGGCTGGTAAACACCTACTGACAATTCAAACGACTGCACCACCTTCAAAATATCTGGAACTATTCACCTGTCAACAAGGTCTTAAAACCCAGAAGACTTGAACCTCCTGCAACACTGGTGTCACATCATCAAACCTCACACTTTTAAATTATGTAATCACTCTGTATCATACAGCAAGAACCTTACCAACAACACTTCAGTTGTTCCTAAACTGGCCAATTCCCTATTTACATCAGCACTGTTTGTAGCAAGTAAAGCTGCAAACAATTTTGCTACATGCAGCCTTGTGTTGCCAAGAGGTGGATCCAGAGATCCTACCGTTGTCTTCACTGGTGGTTTCTGCAAAACAACAAACTAAGCATTATGGAAATGTGGGAGAAGGATAAGAAAATAAACGCATATTAGCAACTAATAAAGGAAGGAAATTAGATAGTGTAAAAAATGGTTGTCTTCTCTGGTAGAAACCACGTAGGCATTCTGCATCAGGTTCAAAATGTGAGAACAGCAAGTCAGATTTCATTTTGACAGCAACTCACATTAACTCTTCTGTGATGGATTTAAACCCATTTAAGCAGATGTAAAAGTTGGAGTTTAATTTTGGGCTTTTAAACAATCACAAAGAGTTGTATAAGAAATATGTACCTGAGCATCTGCTGCACAAAATGTTGCAGAACAAAGTACATAAATCCCCAGTCATAATGAAGAAAATTCCAGAGTGGTTCTTGTTCTACACAATCAGTGCCGTAAATATGAAACCCAAAGTTAAACTTGGATACCTAATAAAAAACATTTTTCTACTGTTTGTAGTAATAACTCCAAAATGCACATCCACATCTTTTTCTGCTCAAATAACATTTCACAGCACAAGTATCGTGTGGCAGACTTTGAAGTGACATACAATTCCATTTCACACTTCTCACTTGTACAAACTGCTCACAAATGTAGTCTAAATACATGACACACACAGAATATAAGCCACTCCTAGAACTGAAATAAAAATACCAAATAATACTGTGTAGTACAGTTGGGCAACTCAGTCACATACAATGCAAAATCCCTCCTCCACAAGGCGACAAACTGTCAATGCCTAATGTCTTGTCAGAAACACCCATTTATGAACATTTTTGAGCCCTGTCAAGGAGTGACACAAAGTTCAGTGGCAGAGTGAAGTTGTTGTGAGTATAAGAGTATGCACATCCCACTGCCAATTACATCTAACGGCAGATTCACAATACACACATGCAGAAAGGGTTTAAGATCCCAAACGGTTATCACAGGTAAAGGAAAAAACAACTAGAGTGAACTAATTTCATACAAGAAGTACATTTATACAGTTTTAATGCTATTTAATTTACAGTCCAATTTAAACTTCTTACAAAGTTAACATGAATCCTGTTCCTAGGTAACTGCATCATACATAGATACTATATAACCATTGTTTTGAAGACCCTGGCAGTACATTTGAAACATCAAAAGTAAAGCCTACTTCTATTTGGTCCACCTGTACTATAATAATCAGCCAGAGCTGTTGGGTCATCACTCAGCAAACCAGAACAGTATTTCTCTATTATAAAGAAGAAAATAAAGTGTAAATAATAAAAAGTGCAATACATATTTGAGAGTTAATTCCTAATCTGTATGATGCAATAACCACTTGGTGCCAGAACTAAATGCTCTCATTAGTGTGAAGAAGACCAGCATCTGAATGCTTATATATTTACAAGACATTTGGTGTGTTGCGCATCACACTTCACATTACACATGTATAATTTTCAGTATCAAATGATTAACACTCACATGAAATACATTCCCAGAATTTAAACATGCACTTACTTGTGGAGGGTCAAGTAACAGATTGTGGAAATCCTTAAGACGTGGCAAGACGGCTGCTGTTGTATTCAAAACAACCTTGGGAGGCTGCTCATTTTCTCCATGTCCTTCTGATCTTTCATCCTGACCACCACCACCTCCATACGTATTATTGGAATCAGAGTTTGGAGTACTGTATAAAAGCAGGGGAGAAAAAAATATGGTGGTCAGGTATATAGGAAATATTAAAAGGTAATCGAAACTGTTATCATCATACAATGATGCAATATTGTATCTGCCCCAAACAAAACCTCCACATCATTAATACTCAACTTTTGCATGCGAAAGTGACCTTTTTAGAATCTCGGTTTGGTACATATTTGAACTGAACAACTTTGACTTTGGAATGAGTGCGTTTGAAATATTATACGTTTTGTCAGTTAATCCTATCACAGAAAGAATTGAAAAATGTGATCATACCTCAATATAAGACAAAGAATGTGCAATGTCAATAACTTTACAAGGTGGAAGTCTCTGATTCTACCATAAAAAATTCTATGAAGTACAGAAAATTAGCTGTAAGGTAAGAACTGCCTGACTGTGATGAAGCTGAATGTCTACAGTTAGCAAATCTACATAAACAAAGCTCAACTATTATTCATTCTGATATCTTACCTAGGTTTACTGCAGTCAAGTAGTGTTAATAACACAGATATTCCGCCAACTATCGATGACTCACTTTTCTCTTTCCCCAGTATGTAATCTAGAAGTTGTTTTACAGTTTCAGGTCTGCCAAAAAAAAAGTACTAAGTTAAGTGTGGTGCTTATTTAGGGAGTTTACATCTGCTGCAAAACACCCATATTCAGCCCTAAAAATGCACATCTACAAATGGCGATGTAATCAGGGGAATTTCATGCTTACGCCTCAATAGTGTTAAGTATTGGATCTGGATCTGTCCGCTCCACAGAAGTGTGCTGGTTCTCTCTTGACATTCTAATTACATCACAGAGCAGCTGTGCAGCATTACAGTGGCGTTCAGGATCAACTGATGGGTCCAGCAATGCAACAAGACACTGCACCACTCGCTGACTATCCAACCACTAACAGATAACAAAAAAAAATTCAAAACTTACACTATGTACAAACATAAATTCATAAAATCAAATGGGCACTTCTGCAAACTGCACATAGAGAAATGCAAAACTAACAAGGCTTATCTGTAATTTTTTCCTAAGTAACAGACAATAGTGGGAGATGACAATTACTGAGTAATTTTAACTTCCTACAAAAAGCAGCCAAGAAAAGTGATGTGACATGTTGTAGACTGCATTTGAAATGTGATGGCACATGAGCAGAAACCAGATTTTGTCTTTCAGCGAAACGGATGAATCCATTTAAATCAGCGGGGGAATCAGTTCAGTCTGGCAGCCGAGGTATGCGCATATGCGGTAGTAATGCTCGATACACCACGTTCCAAGGTAGTGTGAAGAGTACTGGCTCCATTCGCCAGTTTCCTCTTCACTTCCCTTCCTATGCGTCACCATGTGCCATCACATTTCAACCGGAGTCTACACACACACACACACACACACACACACAAAGATTATATAAAAAAAAAGGGGGGGGGGTAACAGACACTGAGAAGTCAACAACTTCACACCGTCTTCAACATATACATGGCACAAGGGTAAGCAGATGGTACACATCACATCTCCTCATAATCACCATTGATATTCAGTCACTTAACTCCACATGCTACCAGGGCCTGCAACCCAGCATAATGGAGACTGATGTCAAGTGCCTTTTGCCAGGTGCTTCTGAAGTGGTCCAAGGATACGGTAATCAATGGGTGTGAGATCAGGAATATAAGCAGTGTGGTCCATAATACCACGGCTCTCCCCCAAACCCCTGCAAGCCATGTGTTATAAAGAGTCACAAATCCAGTCCAGGTGGTGGTATGGGATAAATTTAACAATGGCAAGAGTACAGAATGCATTACATTCTGTGACAACAAAATGATAAATAAAATAGACCAATTGATGACAACAGCATCTGGAAATGCAACAATGAGCTGAGTACAAGTTCCTGTCATTGTAAAGAGCGATAATGTCAAAACTGACAAGCATCCTAGCTGACCTTAACCAGTATAAATAATGAACTGGTTATTCAAGTGCATAATTCAGAGCAAAATAACTATTTTTAGAATGGCTGAAGGCATATAAATTTCTTACCAGTCATTCCAGACTGTTTTAACAAAAAATCTGGGAATCACGTATATTTCATTCAAGTTTGCTCTGTAACTGCTTATTAAGCAACTACCAAAAACTTAATGTCTATAGTTTTTGGCTAATACGAATGAACAAAATCTCGTGAAAATTTTTCACAAGATGTAACAGGCGATGAATTGTGGGTTTATGATTATGACCCTGAATGTAAACAGCAATCATAACAACAGATACCCCATTCCTTGTTGCAGGAAGCATGCAAAGCTGAAGTGATGTTATTAACGGGGATGTTGCACACCACCAGTATGATTCATCATGACAGACAGGCAGGTGGAAAATTCACCGTGAGAATGCACCTGCTCTCTTGGCAATTTTGATAAGAACAAGTATTCTAGAAGACAGCCATAACAGTCACAAGATATGGTACCTTCTAACATGTGTTCCCTAAGCTTTCAGGAAAAGCATCTGATGGTGTGGAAACAAGAAAACCAAATGCAACACAGTAGTAGCTGATGATTAAACGAATGGAATTTTACATGTTGTCCCAATGGTATGTGCATATACACTGAAGGAACCTTCTCTGAAGAGTAGTGACCTCCCCTGCCCTGTCAAGTAATAGAATATACTCTTTTTAACCACTCTTAACACATTCTGATAAGGCCTCACAGCTTTCTGCAATTGAAAGTACTATACCTAGCTCAGACATGATAAGGGACAATTGCACAAACACACAGCATATTTTTAATCTCCAGTCTCAGCACAGCACCTGTTGTGAGAACTTCACTGCACATTATGCCTTCCTCTGCCAAGAGTTTAAACTCTTTGGTGTCAAAATTAAATGCCCTGTGTGATGGGCAAGATGCCAGAATTTAAATGACCACTGCATTCAGGAGGCCATTAAATGGCCCTCATCTATACCCGATGTTCAGAGTTGATGGGTATACGGGACATTAGGCACCAAAGGGTTAAGTCAGCAATTCCCATGCATTTAAACTTACATTATTTTACAGAAGAGTCTTGAAGCACCAACCGCATTTCTCAACATATGACAGGGTTGTCTTGAAATAATGGCCATTTATCTTTGAACACTGTCTCTCAGTTCTTGTAATAAATGTGGGCTACAGACAAACTCTGTTTTACTGTCCACCACATATAACAGATTAAAATCTGGAGCTCTAGGTGATCATAACCATCTAAAGGGTGTCCAAACTGGCAGAATTTAGTTGTATGAATTCAATATTTCTACAACAAACAGGGGCCCTTTGATTTTGTGTGTGCTCACCATACACTGGATTCTCGACTTTACGGTTACGCACAGATAATGAAGATTACATGGGTCTTTTCGGAACACCAGTATCTCTTTATTATGGTTGTTTACACTCCTGTGCAATGTAAACCATGAAAACATGAGTTCCTGATCAAGAAAACCAGACTTCTAATTCCTAAAACAACCTGCAATACCAGTTTCTTGCATCCCAATATTGAGGAACAAGCTGTTGTACTGCCCCATTTTATATGGGCATACATTTGAAAGTTTTGTTGGACCCTGGAAAAAGGATTTTGACAACACACTTCAGCTAAGTTTTCGTTCTGTTTCTGTCCAGCACTGAACCTGTTGGTCAAAATACTCTCACTATACTGTATACTGTTCCTATATATGGCACTGATGACACAAGTTTTTTTTCCCTACAAAACATTGTGCAAAATTTTGCCATGACACATACTCTGCATAAGTACTGAAAATGAACAAACTATCCACCTGCGAACATTTTAAACATGCAGTTACAATGTACAAGACCCAACACATATCACACACAATCACAGTACAGTAATGACATGATGATTCAACACTTGGTACACTGGCCTTGTGGAAGCTGGTTCATTTTCCTATGCTCAGTAAGACACACACTGTACAAAGTATGTGCAAGAACCAATTACAATAATTTCTGTCTCACTTCGTCTACTATGGGAAATGAATGTCAAAAGGTGGTTCTCATGTTGATGAAAAACAATAATTCCATTTGAATACTGCTGTTTATACTTACATTGAGAATATTTTGCTTCATCTCTACCCCTTCTACATGTGTGATGAGTTTCAGCATCAAATCCATTATGGCAGATGTGCCCAAGTGCTTCAATAATAAACTGATACAGTTTTCCTTAGATTTTAAAAACTCCAAAACCTGCAAACAAGTGAACTGATAGGAATACCAGTTCTGGGAGAGGGGAGAAAAGGAAAGAGAGAGAGAGAGAACAAATATTTATATAACTTCTGTTCCAAAAGTGCTTATCAGTAAAGCCTACAATAATTTATACAGCTGGGCTTCTTTGTATCAAGTCAAAGACCATGGACCAGATGTCAAAAGAACCAACTAAACTTCACAAGTTAAGAAGACACTCCCCCAAAAAGATACCATTGTCAGAAAATAATGCAAGAGAGCAACCAGTACAGAATCAACAGTAAATATATAATGTAACTTAAATAAGCCATGCAATTTACCCTATAGGTAATTCCAGGCCACCCATCCATTAACCATGATATTAATTTTTTACTTTTAAAACTGCCAACCACAGATTCTTGAAGTGGTGAAGTTGTATCTCTTTGAACTGTGTCTGGTGAACAATTACAACATAATGAATGCAGCATTATTATCTGCTAGGTCATGTTCACAGACATGAACAACACAGCCCTCTTCAACATCAGAACTGACCTGCTGTAAAACACTACAATAATCTGTAATTTATTATTTCACGATTTACCCGATGAACTATCACAGATGTGGGAAGTATGAAAGCTCAAATTACTTCAGCAGTCTGACAGCTATGATATGTGGCAATGAATGGTTTACATCCAAGATATATGGGTACAGTAGTTTTGTGGTAATTGTAGAGCATTAATTTACAGGTTTAAGAATTTACTGTGCATAAATATTTGAAGCAGACAAATAAAGAAATATTATGATAATGGCTTGAAAAGTTTTTTAAATGTCAATTTTAACTTCCGTGTGGAATTCTGTTAATATTTTCTGTGACCAAAGCAAAAGCGACAATGCATTAGAAAATCAGACTAAATGTTGTGTGGTCCAACTGGAAAGTTCTGGAGTCCAACTTTGTGACGGTTCCTACAAAGCAATTACTTATTTATTACCAACCACAACTATATATATTTTGTGATTTGTATTATGCACATGCATCTACCCACAAAAAAAGTTAACCAAACAATTTCCACACCATGGTTCTTACAAAGCTGAGCAATATATCTAAATCCGTACGTCTTTAACAAGAGCAAACTGATAGAACACAACTGTATGTTAAAATTAATCAACTGCTGGACTTGGATCTGCATAAACATCTACGCGTTAAATCGAAAATTATTTACAAAAGCACATCTAAAACTAATCAAGACTAAACATTTTGTTTTCTTACATATTTTCATAAGATCAACATGCAGAGTACTTCAGTGCAACATAAAAAGTGTTCATATTTCTTCATTTATTCTATGGATAAAATCTTCAGGCATCGTGAAAATCATACCGAACTAAGATAAACCATTATAAGGGTGCATACTAATTTATGAATGAAATGTGCGTAAAATAAAAATACACGTAACACAAGAGGAAGTACCTGTTTAGACAGTTTTTTTTAAACAAACTGCACTGAAATAATTAAGACTATTTATTACATGACTATTATATCCTCGCTAATGAATGTCCTATTATTTTCAGACATGGTGCTGCATAGAAACCTTGTTATACAGTGAGATTTTTCAAGTTCCACACAAATCACCGAACTTCGTCAGTGAAATATGTTCCTCCTGACAAGAAGCTAGAAAAACCGGCAAACTTTAAGCCTCTACATATAAAAAAAAAAATAACAAGACCATAGCAGATGCTGAAAATGTCCTCCATTGTCCTGCATGCAACAAGGTTCTTCTTCGTAAATTACATGAAGCTTCCCACCGGATATTTTTCTTCAGTTCCACAAATGTGAGGGTTAGTGTGAGCCCCAACATCTGGCCATAATTGTCATACAGCATAAGTCATGTGGGTTGTAGTCAACGGAATTTGCTGGCAATAAACCACAACTACTAATTCTACCTACAAACACTTCCCTCCGAACATAAGCAGATGATCTGGCAGTACTCAGCATTAGCATAGCCTTGGGGTAGAAAGACCGCACTGTACTGCTGTTCACGTGGTAGCTGCTTCACAAGAGCAGAGTATCTAAATCATGTCGCTCAGTGACCTTCAGACTGTCAATATCTCCCCAAATCTGGTCTTCTTCACGACACAATAATCATCAATTTACTCACAACACAGTGACACCAGATGCTGGCAATTCACATTCCCCTGTTCACCTTATCCAACATCTAGGCCAGCAATGAGTCAGACACACGAACAAATGCAATGCCTTTTGATGCTGTAATCCACAAGTTTCATAATCTTTTCACAAGGCACAGTAGAGGATGGTATGATTTATAGATACTGTGCACTTCACCAATCCCTGTGGGCTTTTCTTTTAATCCTCCAGTCTCCAACCAAATCTCTATTATCTGATAGTCGGCTTTTACAGCATGAACAGGATGAATGGAACAGCAGTATTAACTGTATACAAGGAATGTTACTTCCATTAACCCTACAAATACCAAGCTTTTGATTAGCTCATAGAAAATACAACAGTAACATCTAACTTAACATTAAAATATGTACAACTTATGTGTATCATATACAGGTGAAAAACACTAAGTTTCTTCACAACACACCATCAGATCAGATGAGTACTCTTTGTGAATTTTATGTCACTCATACTGCACATATTCTTGCATTCACTACATCAACCAATGAATGCACTCAAATACAATACGATACACATCATAAAATACAATTCATGACCAGTATCAAACTTCTACATGTTTCAGCACCAGAGTGCCATCCTTGGGGAGTCTACTAGAAAAAGAGAATACAACATGCCAACCTAGGTGTTAATCACCCTCACTGGTATAATTAAAATAATACCATTCTAGAATACACAAAGCTGACAAGCATAAATTACAATTTTGTGATATTACAACTACATGATAGTGGGCCTCTTCAAGTATAAGTTCATATCCATTTATACTTGGAGCGTGTAACATGTCTTAATTTATGTGATACCAGTGAGGGCAATTAATATTTAGGTTGGAATGTTGTACTTGAATTCCTTTCTTCCAGTAGACTTCCTGAGGATGGCACTCCAGTGCTGAAACATATAGGAGTTTGATACTTGTCATGTAACGTATTTTATTGTATTTTCAGTGCATTTGTTAGTTGATACAGTGAGAGCACTGTTTGAGTTTACAGCTTTACTTACAGTTGCCGTGCAGAGATGGCAATACTAGCAATAAGCACTCATTTTAACACTGAACACATGTATGCAAGTACAGCAGTGAATCCTGTAGAACACAGTTTGAATGCCAAAGCCGTAGCTCAACTCCTTGTATTAGTCTAGGATTGCAACATATATCACTGTTAAACAACACACAAAAAAAACCACAGTGGATTTACTTCACCATGTAAGCAAAACCAAGTCTTGTCTGTATTTACAACTGCATGAAGACGTCTTCTATGACAAACTGTAATATTATGAACTGATGATGGTATCTACTCTGGAGTCTTCTTGGAGAACTACTAACAAACACACACTCCACAAGGTATCTCAAATTTGGCACTTCAACACACACAACAATACTAATGAGTAAATGTTTATCACACAGACAACCTACAGCACAGAAGTGAAAATTATATCAACACAGGGCTCAAAGTATGTACCTAGCCTAAAACTGCAGCAGCTCACTTCATGCTAGCTGCTAATAATTCACAAGGGCACTTGAAAAAATCTCACTGTATATTAGTTTCCAAGAAATTAAATACTGATGAACACAGTTCTGAGCTATGAAAAACATGTTGTTTGGCTACCAACAGGGCCACAAAGGAGCGGAAATAACACAGTATAATAACTGGGTTACTGGCTAAATAAATGACTGACAAATCATGATTCAATTGTCAAAGTGTACAGACCAGACCTGGGGCACATATACCCTCCTATTCACTCAGTACCAGGGGCTCTTTCCCTGTGGGTAAAGCAGCTGGGGAGTGAAAATGATCATACATCTCCATCTAGTGCCACGGTTAAGAAAGTGTGATGCTACTCCACTCTGTCATATGATTTCACGGTACCCACTAGAACACTTTACTAAAATACTTTACTTTAACAGAGCATAAAGAAATTGAAAAAACTGGATGTAAGTATTTTATAAATAAAAAAACAGGGGCACCTAAGTCAATATACAACCTCACTTCTTTGTTGTTAAGACTCGTAGTCTAATGAATCAAAAAATGGAATACACTAAAATAGTGCCTAAACTCATAAATGAGTGTGATTAATTCATACAACAGGTGGTGTAAAATCCATATGTATAACGAAGAATGCACCTAGCATCACAAAGTCACTTTTTTCTCCTTCCCTTCAAACCCAATAGCAAGTTATTCATGCAGTTAGAAGGACAATACAGAAAATGGAAGTTTTGCCTTGATATTCCACAGTTTATTTTGTAGGTGACTACCAGCTGCTTGGCATATGCTATCCAAATCAAAGACTGACCAAAGAATATTATCTTCCATTCAGTATACACCACATTTAAAATTTTAATGGGATGCACCAACCAAGAGAAAATTTTTGGAACTAAGATAGACATTGTACTAATGGCACAAGAATATCAATCACTCCAGCCATCTTCAGTTTCCATTCAAAACTACTTACCACAAGTAACAACACAAGAGCAAGTCTTAGCACTTTCTATACAAAAATTAATTCTGTGATATTTGTGTAGTACTTTTTAACTTTGAATACCCATGCCAACTATTGGAATGATAGTATGAATACATGACAGTAAGGTCATGGTCATCTGCCACGTGTTTTAACTCATAAAAACTCAACCAATTTCAAAGACGTGGCGCCTAGGGGGAACCCACCCTTCAAATTACTACTGTTCATCAAGCTCAAACCGAATTCTAAAAAATTATTAAAATATGTGACTGAAGATATCTCATTAAAATCTGTATTTATACGAAAGAATATTAATATATGTAAAGAGTCTGTTAGTCCTGTGCAGCAGTATTGAATGTAACAACTGTGATGTAAGCAGAATTGCCAAGGAAGTCTGAAAGATGTGCACTTCAACTGACATACATTCCACTCTACGCTGGGAATTCAGGGCCAGCTATTCTGCACCCTTCCTGCTAGTTTCAGGAGTCCTTACTGGGAAGCAGGCAGTTGCTCAGGTAGTCCAAGAATATGAAATGTAAAGGTTCAATACTGCATTCATATGAGCCTGTCACTGGAACCTCACTTAAGTCACAGTTCCCCATCTATGCCCATTCTCAACAAATGACCTCTTCTTTTCAGTTTTTCTGACTAAAACTGTGTTGCATTTCTCATCTCTCCCACGCTCCCAACATGCCCCATCCATCTTATCCTTGTTGATTTGGTAAAACATTATTCAGATACAAAGGTCCTCATCATGCAAATTTCTCAATATCATTTAAGATTTAACTCTATAACAATGTGCATTCTATACTGCTATTACTGTATGCCAGAAGGATTTATTATTTGATTAGTTATACATAGTACACTTCACGAATGAAAAGCACCCATCTTCAGTTAACAATCACCTGCTACACTGATACATTGCAGAAAGAGAAATATGAAACTTCAATGACCAGGTAATATTAACTGGAATTCTAACATGGAATTATGAGTAGGTGTAAGACAGCATAACCTGTCATTTCCAGACAACAGTAAGAAGTTTTATTATTTATTATTTTGACTGGTTAATCCAAACTTAAATGAACAAAGAGATCAAAAGAATGACAGCTACTTAATAAAACAAGGCCAGAAATAAAATGAGGTCTAATTGTAAATAAGATGGAAAACTGATATTTCATAAATACAAAGAATATACCGACCACAATAATTATACAATATATGTGAGATCTGAGGTTCTCCAGCTGATACCTATCAAGATTACTGTCTTGTGGCATGTGCCGCTGCATAGCCTGGTACACATTTAAGGATTATTGTATCATGAAGATGGAGGAAGCAAGATACCCCAAAACATCAGCATTTACCTACCAGACTACAAAGCTTCACATCCTAGTCCATTTCCTACACATGCAACATGCTCAAAATAAAAGTAATGCCACCATCCACAATTTTTAATTTAATGATGTATGTTACAACAGTAAGCTGTCAGTGGACAGCTTACTGTCCTGAACCTTAACAATAATAAAAATGGCATGCTTTACAGGATAACTATTTACAATACAACTACAACACTAATACCTGCATACGACCTCCAAAAATGGTGTCAATGAAGTGCATTTTGATCGAAGTGTTCTAAACGCATTTCCCAAATAAAATCATTAAGCTAGCAACAGACATGTGTATTATACAGATCCCACAAATTATAACACTGTACATGCATGGAAGGAGAACAAAGGAACCCAGTTGCATATAGCAATACCATGTTTGCCTGGCACAGTGAAGTCTCACCTAAAAGATCGGTGCACTCCATTATAATGGCACACTATATATTCGCTTTGAGAGCCAAAACTCTCTCTCACTTAGGTATCAAGGCTTCCCATATATAAAATATGAGATTGTAATGGACTTTTAAAACTATACATAGGGTAAAACACAATATCATCTATGCCCTTATAAAAGCAAACAAGCCTTCAACACTTATGCGTATTGGACCGTGCATCATCTTGATATTTGACTAAAGGTTGACCAACTAGATGACACTTGCTTTATTATCTACTGCTCAACATGTTTCAGACGTTAATACGTCCATCTTCAGGAGCTTGCGATTACTTGTTGTGTTGTGTAGGCTGACTTGAGGCATGCTGGTGTTATGTAGCCTACACTCGGATACCACATCACCAGCAGACAATCCCGCTACACAACACCTGCACGCCTCAAGTCAGCCTACACAACGCAACAAGTAGTCGCAAGCTCCTGAAGATGGACGTATTAACGTCTGAAACATGTTGAGCAGTAGATAATAAAGCAAGTGTCATCTAGTTGGTCAACC